>ERZ1023621.1-NODE-1-length-99592-cov-15.000934_pt1 | contig 99592 bp, 72 predicted proteins | sample MGYA00380330_ERZ1023621 | MGnify/ENA primary metagenome ERZ1023621 (study PRJEB33179, sample SAMN07448975) | human gut metagenome | biome: Human-gut; feature: Human associated habitat; material: Faeces | host: Homo sapiens | place: India: Bhopal | collected...
TAGAGCACTGGTCTCCAAAACCAGGTGTCGGGAGTTCGAGCCTCTCTTCCCGTGCAAAATAGAAGATAATATGTTCAAAAAGTTTGTAAATTATTGCAAGTGTTGTTACGACGAACTTGCGCATAAAACAACTTGGCCAAAGTATGCTGAACTCAACCACAGTGCAGTGATTGTATTATCTGCTTCCCTTGTCATTGCAGTAGTGGTGTTCGCTATGGACTCTCTCTTTAGATGGGTTATGGGAATGGTATACCCAGGTTAATCGTTCAAGAAAATGGCTAAAACAGAAAAGAAATGGTATGTGCTTCGTGCTGCAAGCGGCAAGGAGTTCAAGGTAAAAGAATACCTCGACGCTGAAATTAAGCACAATCCGTTACTTCAGGAGCATGTTTCGCAGGTGGTTCTTCCTCTTGAGAAGCACGCATCTTTGCGTAATGGAAAGCGAGTAGTTAAGGAGAAGATTTCTCTTCCAGGCTATGTCTTTGTAGAAGCAGCCCTTGTAGGCGACGTGGCTCACACGCTGCGTTTCTCGCCTAATGTGTTAGGTTTTCTTGGCGGTTTGGATAATCCTTCACCAGTTCCCCAAAGTGAGATCAACCGTATGCTCGGTACATGCGAGGAGACGGAGATTGAAGAGAACATAGATGTGCCTTATATGGTTGATGAGACTGTTAAGGTTACAGATGGTCCATTCTCAGGCTTCAGTGGCGTCATCGAAGAGGTGAACGTCGAGAAGCGCAAACTTAAGGTGATGGTCAAGATCTTCGGACGTAAGACTCCGTTAGAGCTTGGTTTTATGCAAGTCGAAAAAGAAGGCTAACGCATTGTTACGGACGCGTGAGAATTCTTTTATATTAATCAAATTAAATATTAACAGACAAAATGGCTAAAGAAGTTGCTGGATTAATCAAATTACAGATTAAAGGTGGCGCTGCGAATCCTTCACCTCCAGTAGGACCTGCATTGGGTTCTAAGGGTATTAATATTATGGGATTCTGCAAGGAATTCAACGCCCGTACCCAGGACAAAGCAGGTAAAGTGTTGCCAGTAGTTATTACTTATTATACTGACAAGTCTTTTGATTTTATTATCAAGACTCCACCTGCTGCAGTTCAATTGAAAGAGGCTGCCAAAATCAAGTCAGGTTCTGCTCAGCCTAATCGTCAGAAGGTTGCTTCTCTTACTTGGGATCAGGTAAAGGTAATCGCTGAGGATAAGATGAAGGACTTGAACTGCTTTACTGTAGAATCAGCTATGAAGCTCATCGCTGGTACTGCAAGAAGTATGGGTATTACTGTAAAAGGGGACTTCCCTGGTAAATAATTTAAAACTTCAATTAGAAAAATGAGTAAACTGACAAAAAATCAAAAATCAGTAGCTGATAAGGTTGAAGCAGGGAAGGCATACACATTGAAGGAGGCTTCAGAGTTGGTAAAGGAAATTACCACTACCAAGTTTGATGCATCTCTTGATATTGATGTACGCTTAGGTGTTGATCCACGTAAGGCTAACCAGATGGTTCGTGGCGTTGTTTCATTGCCAAACGGAACAGGTAAGGTTACTCGCGTGCTCGCACTCTGTACTCCTGATCAGGAAGCTGCTGCTAAGGAAGCAGGCGCTGATTATGTAGGTCTTGACGAATACGTTGAGAAGATTAAGGGTGGTTGGACAGATATTGATGTCATCATCACAATGCCTTCTTGTATGGGTAAGATTGGTCCTTTGGGTCGTGTACTCGGTCCTCGTGGTTTGATGCCTAACCCTAAGAGTGGCACTGTAACTATGGATGTTGCTAAGGCAGTAAAGGAAGTTAAGCAAGGTAAGATTGACTTTAAGGTTGATAAGGCTGGTATTATCCACACTTCAATCGGTAAGGTTGGCATGACATCTGAGCAGATTTATGGAAATGCTAAGGAGTTCATCAACACAGTTATCAAGTTGAAGCCTGCTGCTGCTAAAGGTACATATATCAAGAGTATCTTTATTTCTAGCACTATGAGTAAGGGTATCAAGATTGATCCTAAATCAGTTGAATAACTCTAAAAGTTTTGTAAAATGAAGAAAGAAGTTAAAGATACTATTATCGCTGAACTTGGACAGAAGTTGCAGGAGTTTCCTCATTTCTATCTTGTAGATGTTACAGGATTGAATGCTGAGAAGACAAGCGCACTCCGTCGCAAGTGCTTCCAGAGCGAGATTAAGATGGTTGTTGTTAAGAATTCCTTGCTTCACAAGGCGTTCGAGGCTTCAGATATCGATTTCTCTGAGCTCTATGGCTACTTGAAGGGTACTACTGCTGTGTTGTTTGCTAATACAGCTAATGTACCTGCTAAGTTGTTGAAGGAATATGACAAGGAAGATGTTCCAACATTGAAGGCTGCTTATGCAGAGGAAAGCTTCTACGTTGGCGCAGACAAACTTGCAGAGCTTTCAGCTCTCAAGAGCAAGAACGAAGTTATCGCAGAGATTGTTGCTTTGCTCCAGTCACCTGCAAAGAACGTTGTTTCAGCTCTTCAATCAGGAAGCAACACTATTCATGGTGTGCTTAAGACATTGGGCGAGCGTCCTGAGTAATCAATCACAATGTTATCATTAATTATAGTATAAACAAAAATAAAATTTAGAATAAAATGGCAGATATCAAAGCTATTGCAGAAGAGTTAGTAAATCTTACTGTTAAGGAAGTTAATGAGTTGGCAACAGTCCTCAAGGACGAGTATGGTATTGAGCCTGCTGCTGCAGCTGTAGCTGTAGCTGCTGGTCCTGCTGCAGCAGGTGAGGCAGCTGAGGAGAAGACATCTTTCGATGTTATCCTCGCTGAGGCAGGTGCTGCTAAGCTCCAGGTAGTAAAGGCAGTTAAGGAAGCTTGCGGTCTTGGCTTGAAGGAAGCTAAGGATCTCGTAGACGGCGCTCCTGCTAAGATCAAGGAAGGCATCTCTAAGGACGAGGCTGAGAACTTGAAGAAGACTATCGAGGCTGCTGGTGCTAAGGTAGAGATCAAGTAATCTCGCATTACACAGACAACCCAACGAGAAGTTGCCGTAAGTGCGTAATGCATACAAACATAGAAGCGGCAATCTTTCGTGAAATTTTCTTATATGGTTAGGATCTTCCAAGTAGGCGGGTCCTAACCTTTTTGTGTCTTTTCACATTATATTGATTTTATCACCCTATAAATTCTTCTGATGGCTTCAAAAATTGTTGATAACAGAGTAAATTTTGCCAGCGTCCATAATCCGTTGCCCTACCCGGATTTTCTCGATGTGCAGTTAAAGTCTTTCAAGGATTTCTTACAGTTAGACACTCCGCCTGAGGAACGCAAGAATGACGGTTTGTATAAGGTGTTCGCCGAGAACTTCCCTATTACCGATACACGCAATAATTTCGTTCTTGAGTTCTTGGATTACTATATTGACCCGCCTCGCTACTCTATTGACGAATGTCTTGAACGTGGTCTTACATATAGCGTACCTTTGAAGGCTAAGATGAAACTGTACTGTACCGATCCTGACCATGAGGATTTTGGCACATTCATACAGGACGTATTCCTTGGCACAATCCCTTATATGACAGACAACGGTACCTTCGTAATCAATGGTGCCGAGCGTGTAGTTGTTTCGCAGTTGCACCGTTCACCTGGTGTGTTCTTCGGTCAGGGTGTACATGCAAATGGCACTGTTCTTTATTCTGCCCGTATTATCCCGTTCAAGGGTTCATGGATTGAGTTTGCCACTGACATCAACAACGTGATGTATGCCTATATTGACCGTAAGAAGAAGTTGCCTGTTACAACTCTTCTGCGTGCTATGGGCTACGAGCAGGATAAGGATATCCTACAGATATTCGACCTTGCTGAGGAGATGAAGGTAAACAAGAAGAACATGAAGGCTGCTATCGGTCGCAAACTTGCCGCACGTGTACTGAAGTCGTGGAATGAGGACTTCGTAGACGAGGATACTGGTGAGGTTGTTTCTATCGAGCGTAATGAGGTAATCATGGAGCGTGAGACCGAGCTCACAGAGGATAACGTAGAAGATATTCTCGAGTCGGGCACACCATCAATACTTCTTCATAAGGATGCCGAGGCTGCCAACAAGTATGCCATCATCTTTAACACTCTTGCTAAGGACCCGTCAAACTCGGAGAAAGAAGCTGTGCTTTATATTTATCGCCAGTTGCGTAATGCCGACCCTGCTGATGACGCATCAGCGCGTGAGGTATTCCAGAACCTCTTCTTCTCGGACAAGCGCTACGACCTTGGCGAGGTAGGACGCTACCGTATAAATAAGAAGCTCGGTCTTGATACAGACTCTGATGTTCGTGTTCTTACTAAGGATGATGTAATCGAAATTATTAAGTATCTTATCCAGCTGGTTAACTCTAACGCCACTGTTGACGATATCGACCATCTTTCTAACCGTCGTGTTCGTACTGTGGGCGAGCAGTTGAGCAACCAGTTCTCAATAGGTCTGGCACGTATGAGCCGCACTATCCGCGAGCGCATGAATGTACGTGACAATGAGGTGTTCCAGCCAACCGATCTTATCAATGCCAAGACTATTTCAAGCGTTGTAAGTTCGTTCTTCGGTACCAACCCGCTGTCACAGTTCATGGACCAGACCAATCCGCTTGCTGAGGTAACTCATAAGCGTCGTCTCTCAGCTCTTGGCCCTGGTGGCCTTTCACGTGAGCGTGCAGGCTTCGAGGTTCGAGACGTACACTATACACACTATGGTCGTTTGTGTCCTATTGAGAGCCCTGAGGGTCCGAACATCGGTCTTATCTCTTCTCTCTGTGTATATGCTACAATCAACGAGCTTGGCTTCATCGCCACTCCATACCGTAAGGTTAAGGATTCTATCGTAGACCTCGACAACAACAACGTTGTTTACCTCACCGCTGAGGAGGAGGAGAACCACGTTATAGGTCAGGGCAACGCTCCGTTGCGTGAGGATGGCTCGTTTATCCGCGACTATGTTAAGTGCCGTCAGAACGCCGAGTTCCCAGTAGTGCCTCCTTCAGAGGTAGACCTTATGGACGTATCGCCGCAGCAGATTGCATCTGTATCTGCAGGCCTTATCCCATTCTTGGAGCATGACGACGGTCACCGTGCGCTCATGGGATGTAACATGATGCGCCAGGCTGTGCCATTGCTTCACAACGATGCTCCTATAGTAGGTACAGGTCTTGAGAAACAAGTTTGCGAGGACTCTCGTACAATGATTACTGCCGAGGGCGAAGGTGTTATCGAGTATGTTGACGCTACAACCATCCGTATCCTCTACGATCGTACAGACGACGAGGAGTTTGTAAGCTTCGAGCCTGCTCTCAAGGAGTATCGCATACCGAAGTTCCGTCGCACCAACCAGAACATGACTATCGACTTGCGTCCTATCTGCAATAAGGGTCAGCGTGTTAAGAAGGGCGACATCCTTACCGAGGGTTATGCTACAGAGAATGGCGAGCTCGCATTGGGCCGCAACCTTCTCGTTGCCTACATGCCTTGGAAGGGTTACAACTACGAGGATGCCATCGTGCTTTCGGAGCGTATGATTCGCGACGACGTGCTTACATCAGTACACGTAGACGAGTACTCGCTCGACGTGCGCGAGACAAAGCGTGGTCTTGAGGAGTTCACAAGCGATATACCTAACGTGTCTGAGGAAGCCACAAAGGACCTCGACGACAACGGTATCGTACGTATCGGTGCACGCATCGAGCCGGGCGACATCCTTATCGGTAAGATTTCGCCTAAGGGCGAGAGCGATCCTTCACCGGAGGAGAAGCTTCTGCGCGCCATCTTCGGCGACAAGGCAGGCGACGTTAAGGATTCTTCATTGAAGGCCAACCCGTCATTGAGCGGTGTTGTTATCGACAAGAAGCTCTTTGCACGTGCTATCAAGACTCGTGAGTCGAAGAAACAGGATAAGGTGATACTCGCCAAGATTGACGAGGAGTATGAGGCAAAGAACGACGACTTGAAGGATATTCTTGTCGACAAGCTCCTTACCCTCACCGAGGACAAGCCTTCACAGGGCATCAAGGACTACTCTGGTGCTGAGATTATCACAAAGGGCACCAAGTTCACAACTACAATGTTGAAGAACCTCGAGTACGACGGAATACAATCGAACGACTGGACAGGCGACGAGCACACCGATAAGCTCATCTCTAAGCTTATTATGAACTACATACGCAAGTACAAGCTTCTCGATGCCGAGCTCAAACGCAAGAAGTTTGCCATCACCATCGGCGACGAGCTGCCTTCAGGCATTCTTCAGATGGCCAAGGTATATGTTGCCAAGAAGCGTAAGATTGGTGTAGGAGATAAGCTCGCTGGTCGTCACGGCAACAAGGGTATCGTGTCTAAGATTACACGTATGGAGGATATGCCGTTCCTCGAGGACGGACGTCCAGTAGACCTCGTGTTGAACCCTCTAGGTGTGCCTTCTCGAATGAACCTTGGTCAGATATTCGAGGCCATCCTCGGTGCTGCTGGTCGCAAGCTCGGTGTTAAGTTTGCTACACCTATCTTTGATGGTGCTCATCTTGAGGATCTCTCAGAGTGGACCGATAAGGCAGGTCTGCCTCACCTTTGCTCAACACACCTTTATGATGGCGAGACAGGCGAACGTTTTGACCAGCCTGCTACAGTAGGTGTTACCTACTTCTTGAAACTCGGTCACATGGTTGAGGACAAGATGCACGCTCGTTCAATCGGTCCGTACTCGCTCATCACTCAGCAGCCACTTGGTGGTAAGGCACAGTTTGGTGGACAGCGTTTCGGAGAGATGGAGGTTTGGGCTATTGAGGCATTTGGTGCCAGCCACGTACTTCAGGAGATTTTGACAATTAAGTCAGACGATACCGTTGGCCGTTCAAAGGCTTACGAGGCTATTGTAAAGGGCGATCCTATGCCTACACCAGGTATACCAGAGTCGCTTAACGTACTCTTGCACGAGCTTCGCGGTCTTGGTCTCAGCATCAAACTCGATTAATACCGACATCCCTAAATTATAGAAATATATGGCTTTCAAGAAAGATACAAAAGTTAAAAATAATTTCACGAAGATAACCATCGGTCTTGCCTCTCCGGAGGAGATATTGGAGAATTCGTATGGCGAGGTAACAAAGCCTGAGACCATAAACTATCGTACTTACAAGCCCGAGCGTGACGGTCTGTTCTGTGAGCGCATCTTTGGTCCGACACGTGACTATGAGTGCGCCTGCGGCAAGTACAAGCGTATTCGTTATAAGGGTATTGTGTGCGACCGATGCGGTGTTGAGGTTACTGAGAAAAAAGTACGTCGTGAGCGTAGCGGACATATAGAACTCGTTGTGCCCGTAGCTCACATTTGGTACTTCCGCTCTTTACCTAACAAGATTGGTTATCTGCTCGGTATGCCTACCAAGAAACTCGATCAGGTTGTTTACTACGAGAAGTATGTGGTAATACAGCCAGGTGCTCTTGAGGGACGCACCGACTCGGAGGGTCTTGAGCTCAACGGTTCACACAAGATGGACCTCCTCTCTGAGGACGAGTACATGGACATCATTGACAACAAGCTTGGTCCAGACAACGACTATCTTGACGATAGCGATCCTAACAAGTTCATCGCTAAGATGGGTGCCGAGGCTGTGTACGATCTTCTTGCAAACCTCGACCTTGACTCTCTTTCATACGAATTGCGCGACCGTGCAAATAACGACTCGTCACAGCAGCGTAAGACTGAGGCTTTGAAGCGTCTTCAGGTGGTAGAGGCTTTCCGCGGTTCTAAGGACGTAAACCGTCCAGAGTGGATGATTATGAAGATTATTCCGGTTATTCCGCCAGAACTTCGTCCTCTCGTTCCGCTTGACGGTGGTCGCTTTGCAACATCCGACCTCAACGACCTTTATCGTCGTGTAATCATACGTAACAACCGTTTGAAGCGTCTTGTTGAGATTAAGGCTCCTGAGGTTATCCTCCGCAACGAGAAGCGTATGCTTCAGGAGGCAGTGGACAGTCTTTTCGACAACTCTCGCAAGTCGAGTGCTGTAAAGAGCGATGCCAATCGTCCTCTTAAGTCACTCTCTGACTCGCTCAAGGGTAAGCAGGGACGTTTCCGTCAGAACCTCCTCGGTAAACGTGTTGACTATTCTGCCCGTTCGGTAATCGTTGTAGGTCCTGAGTTGAAGATGGGCGAGTGCGGTCTGCCAAAGCTTATGGCAGCCGAGCTTTACAAGCCGTTCATTATTCGCAAGCTCATCGAGCGTGGTATTGTGAAGACTGTTAAGAGTGCTAAGAAGATTGTAGATCGTCGTGAACCGGTGATTTGGGATATTCTTGAGAACGTAATGAAGGGTCATCCGGTTATGCTTAACCGTGCTCCTACACTTCACCGTCTTGGTATTCAGGCCTTCCAGCCTAAGCTTATAGAGGGTAAGGCTATCCAGCTTCATCCATTGGCATGTACTGCGTTTAACGCTGACTTCGACGGTGACCAGATGGCTGTTCACCTTCCGTTGAGTAACGAGGCTATTCTCGAGGCGCAGATATTGATGCTCCAGAGCCACAACATCCTTAATCCTGCCAACGGTGCACCTGTTACAGTGCCTTCGCAGGATATGGTGCTTGGTCTATATTATATCACTAAGATGCGTCCGGGAGCCAAGGGTGAAGGACTTACATTCTATGGTGATGAGGAGGCTCTTATCGCCCACAACGAAGGCAAGTGCGACCTTCATGCTACTGTGAAGGTTATCGTAGACGACCTTGTAGACGGTAAGCTCCAGAAGCGCATGGTGGAGACTTCTGTTGGACGTGTTATTGTAAACCAGATTATACCGAAGGAAGTAGGTTTCTTCAACGATATCATCTCTAAGAAGACGCTCCGCGGACTTATCTCAAACGTAATCAAGGCTGTGGGTATGGCACGCGCCTGCGAGTTCCTCGACGGTATCAAGAACCTCGGTTATCGTATGGCATACGTTGCTGGTCTGTCGTTCAACCTTGACGACATCATCATCCCGCCAGAAAAGAAGGAGATTGTTGACCGTGGTCAGGCTGAGGTTCGTGCTATTGAGGACAACTATAACATGGGCTTCATCACTGAGAACGAGCGATACAATCAGGTTATCGATACTTGGACACACGTGAACAATGACCTTGCCAACATCCTTATGAAGGAGATGACAGAGGCCGACCAAGGATTCAATGCTGTATTCATGATGCTTGACTCTGGTGCCCGTGGTTCTAAGGATCAGATTAAGCAGCTCTCTGGTATGCGTGGTCTTATGGCTAAGCCTATGAAGGCAGGTGCCGAGGGACACCAGATCATTGAGAACCCAATTATATCTAACTTTAAGGAAGGTATGTCAGTGCTCGAGTACTTTATCGCATCGCACGGTGCCCGTAAGGGTCTTGCCGATACCGCTATGAAGACTGCCGACGCTGGTTACTTGACACGTCGTTTGGTTGACGTTTCGCACGATGTTATCATCTCAGAGGAAGACTGCGGTACTCTCCGCGGACTCGTTTGCACCGCTCTCAAGAATGGTGACGAGATAGTATCTTCTCTCGGCGAGCGTATCCTAGGTCGTGTTTCAGTACATGACATTATCCATCCGTCAACAGGCGAGATTCTCGTTCACGCTGGTGAGGAAATAACAGAGCCAGTGGCTAAGGCTATTGAGGATTCACCAATCGAGAGCGTAGAGATTCGTTCAGTGCTCACTTGCGAGAGCAAGAAGGGTGTCTGCATGAAGTGTTACGGTCGTAACCTTGCTACACAGCGCATGGTTCAGCTTGGTGAGGCTGTCGGCGTTATTGCCGCACAGGCTATTGGTGAGCCGGGTACACAGCTTACTCTCCGTACGTTCCACGCCGGTGGTGTGGCTGGTAACGCAGCTGCTAATGCATCTATTGTAGTTAAGAACGACTGTAAGTTGCACTTCGAGGACCTTCGTGTTGTACCGTTTGTTGAGAATAATGGCGAGAAGGACATTGACTGCCAGATGGTAGTAAGCCGTCTGTCAGAGGTTCACTTTATCGATCCACATACCGACATTACACTTGCTACACAGAACGTACCTTACGGTTCTTCACTCTACTTCAAGGAGGGCGACATCGTTAAGAAGGGTGACCTTATTGCCAAGTGGGACCCATTTAATGCCGTTATCGTTACAGAGTATGCTGGTACACTTCGTTTTAATGATGTTATCGAGGGTATTACATACCGTGCCGAGACCGACGAAGCTACAGGTCTTACAGAGAAGATTATCACAGACTCTAAGGACAAGTCTAAGGTTCCTACCTGTGATATACTCGACAAGAATGGTGAGATTATAGGTACTTACAACTTCCCTGTGGGTGGTCACGTAGTATGTGAGGATGGTCAGACTGTCAAGACTGGTACTACTCTCGTGAAGATTCCACGTGCAGCAGGTTCTGCAGGCGATATCACTGGTGGTCTTCCACGTGTTACAGAGCTATTCGAGGCTCGCAATCCGTCTAACCCAGCTGTTGTATCAGAGATCGATGGTGAGGTAACAATGGGTAAGGTTAAGCGTGGCAACCGTGAGATTATCGTTACATCTAAGACTGGCGATCAGCGTAAGTATCTTGTATCTCTGTCAAAGCAGATTCTTGTTCAGGAACATGATGCCGTGCGTGCAGGTACTCCATTGTCGGATGGTGTTATTACTCCGGGCGACATCCTTGCTATCAAGGGTCCTACCGCCGTACAGGAATACATCGTTAACGAGGTTCAGGACGTATACCGTCTGCAGGGTGTGAAGATCAACGATAAACACTTTGAGATTATTGTACGTCAGATGATGCGTAAGGTTCGTATTGACGAGCCTGGCGATACAACATTCCTTGAGCAGGAGATGGTTGACAAGCTCGACTTCGCTGAGGAGAACGACCGCATATGGGGCAAGAAGTATGTTGTCAATGCTGGCGATAGCGACGTGCTTAAGGTTGGTCAGATAGTTTCTGCTCGCAAGTTGCGTGATGAGAACTCAAGTCTTAAGCGTCGTGATTTGCGTCTTGTTGAGGTGCGTGACACCATACCTGCAACATCTACACAGATACTTCAGGGTATTACACGTGCCGCTCTCCAGACCAAGAGCTTTATCTCGGCTGCTTCGTTCCAGGAGACAACCAAGGTGCTCAATGAGGCAGCTATCCGTGGTAAGGTTGACTTCCTTGAGGGTATGAAGGAGAACGTTATTTCTGGTCACCTTATTCCAGCAGGTACAGGTCTTCGCCAGTGGGAGAAGATTGTTGTTGGCTCAAAGGAGGAATATGACCGTATGCAGGCTAATCGTCGCAACGTTACTGATTTCTCTAACCAGGAGTCGGCTGAATAATAAAGAATTATAAGGGTATTGCAAATGTCAATACCCTATAATATAAAAACTGCTTATAAACGTAGAGTTTATAAGCAGTTTTTTTTATAATATAACTAAGAGGATGTAAATAATATTGAATCGTTAAAAACACAACAATATTATTTGATCCTGTAAATGTGTATGCTGTCAATTGATATCTTATTTTATTTGTCCAACTCCCATAAAGTATTTTTTAAGGACAAGCAGAGATATAAGACGTTCGCGGCGTGAGTTGCGGAACTGGTCAACATATTCGTGTGCATGCTTTATTATTGCCTCAGCCTCTTCGGGATGGGCTGAGTAGTAGTCCATACGTTCCAAAAGATCGGAGAAGTCGGGCTTTACTTCTATATAATGGTAGTTCGGAATAAGTCGGCCCTCCATGAACCATGTTTCAAATAGCGGTCGTGGCATAACTGCAATAGAGTTGGACGACATCACCCATTTCAAGTTAGATGCCACATCGTTTCCTTCAATTGACATTATGTATCGATATGGACGATGTTCAGGTATGGTTAACTTAGGCTTTGTCCATTCTTTCATATCCTTATCGATAACTCCTGCGTCTATGCGTGGATTGTCAAACCAGCGACGCATAAATTCCAAACGTTGTTCTTTGCCCGCAATCTTGCCACGAAATATGGCACGGTCTGTCTTATTGCGCCATGGCATTTTATCGTTTGTGAATATAAAGTGGCGCACTTTATCAAGTTTCAGCAGCACAGCATTATGGTTGTCGCCGCCGATTGGACGGCTTTTGACTATGCTTGGAAGAGTTGGGGTATAGTTTACATCTCCAGAGATAAGGCACCAACGGTAGCTCGGATCAAAGTGGCGGGCATACTCCATAGCATCGTTATAATATACCTTTTGGCGTGTCATAGGCTGATTGCCAACATTAACTGAAGCTTCTGCCCATTTCTTGGGGTCTACCTCAGGATATGAACTGTTTTTGCAGTAATAATTCACACGGTCTAGAATATAGTCGCGGTCGGCACGTTGTTCTATTATACTGTCAAGTTTACTCAAAGCCGGTCGCAATAGTGCACGCGGAATATGAGTCATAACATATGCACGGATGTAGTAGATAAACTTCGGATTCTTACCGTTGAATATCTTGTTCTTTATTGCTTTTAGATTCATTGTTATTATTATTTGTTTATTGTATCGACTTCTTTATCAGAGCCACTTTTTCGTTTATATAAGTTTTGAACTGTTCGTCGCCAGGTATGGTTAACTTAGGCTTTGTCCATTCTTTCATATCCTTATCGATAACTCCTGCGTCTATGCGTGGATTGTCAAACCAGCGACGCATAAATTCCAAACGTTGTTCTTTGCCCGCAATCTTGCCACGAAATATGGCACGGTCTGTCTTATTGCGCCATGGCATTTTATCGTTTGTGAATATAAAGTGGCGCACTTTATCAAGTTTCAGCAGCACAGCATTATGGTTGTCGCCGCCGATTGGACGGCTTTTGACTATGCTTGGAAGAGTTGGGGTATAGTTTACATCTCCAGAGATAAGGCACCAACGGTAGCTCGGATCAAAGTGGCGGGCATACTCCATAGCATCGTTATAATATACCTTTTGGCGTGTCATAGGCTGATTGCCAACATTAACTGAAGCTTCTGCCCATTTCTTGGGGTCTACCTCAGGATATGAACTGTTTTTGCAGTAATAATTCACACGGTCTAGAATATAGTCGCGGTCGGCACGTTGTTCTATTATACTGTCAAGTTTACTCAAAGCCGGTCGCAATAGTGCACGCGGAATATGAGTCATAACATATGCACGGATGTAGTAGATAAACTTCGGATTCTTACCGTTGAATATCTTGTTCTTTATTGCTTTTAGATTCATTGTTATTATTATTTGTTTATTGTATCGACTTCTTTATCAGAGCCACTTTTTCGTTTATATAAGTTTTGAACTGTTCGTCGCCAAGTACCTTAATGTCATCATATAGTCCCATGACAAAACGTCCTATGCCCATGAACGATGCCACCTCAATGTCCAAAATCCAATGAATGCCATCGGATGCGAGTGTTATTGAAGGTTCGGATAGTGGATATTCCTCCACCATTATATTGTGCGAGAGCTGTCCTAACAACAGTTTCACATGATAACGTTCCTCTCCTGAGAACATAAATATGTCGGTGTACAATTGTTTGTGCTGTGCCTTATTAGCCCATGGCATATCCATTAGTTCCACTTTTTCCATTCTGGATAGCTTAAACGTCTTGTTCTGGTGGCAGCATATTTCGTGACAACGTACATCTCTGTCATTATTCAGAAACATGTAAGGCTCCACGAACCTGTCGGTCACAGTGTGGCTGTGTGGCGACGAGTAGTTGCATATTTTCACTACTTGCTCTTTCTTTATAGCGTTTCGCAATACTGCTTTGTTTGAGTTTACCCTTTCTGAAAGAGTCTGACTCATCATAATGTCATTCAATCCAAAGTGGCGTGCCAACTTTGCGCGCAGTATTGATGCCATAGTGTCTTTAGGGTCGGCCTCGCTTAGAGTCTGGCACAAATACTCTGCCTCTGTATCTGTTAGTGGAATGTTCTCCTTCAGTTGTTTAAAGAAAGGCGATCTTTGGTCGAGATGATATCTACTACCGTTGCGTACCACGCGAAATCCGTAGTCGCTAAGCAATTTAAGATAGTTGTATACGTTTCGTCGAGTCACTCCTAACATGTCGGCATACTGTTGTGTGGTAAGTTGTCCGTTGCAAGTGAGGTAGACTATGAGGTCGAGAATGCGTTTGCACTGTGCTGTTTCCATCAGGTTATTGTTAGCGTTAGTTTGTTAGTCGAATTGAAGTTCAAGTTGTCTATCGCCCATAAGGTTGTAGCTCATGCGATGGTATGGCGTTGTTCCGTGTTGTCGGATGCCCTCGCGGTGCGCCTTAGTTGGATATCCCTTGTTTTTCTGCCAGTCGTAGTATGGATACTCTTCAGCCAACCGGTCCATATATTCGTCTCGGAATGTCTTAGCAAGTATGCTTGCTGCGGCAATGGCTTGATACTTTCCGTCACCTTTTACTATAGTTGTATAAGGTAGGTCTTGGTATGGTGTAAATCGGTTGCCGTCTACGATAACAGCTTCAGGACGCACCTTTAGTTGGTCGAGAGCACGGTGCATAGCGAGGAAACTTGCTTTAAGTATATTAATCTTATCTATCTCCTCAGGCGTTACCACGCCTACAGCCCATGCCACAGCATCTCGCACTATCATGTCGCGCAATTCTCTGCGTTTTTTCTCCGACAGTTTCTTCGAGTCGTTAAGCAACGGGTTGTCGTAGTTGCGTGGCAGTATTACGGCAGCTGCATACACGCTACCTGCCAAGCATCCACGTCCAGCTTCGTCGCAACCAGCCTCAATAAGGTCGGTATAGTAGTGGGGTAGCAAGTGGTTTGTTTCTTTATCTTTACTCATTGGTTGAAAATCTTGTTTGTGGCGACATTTATATAAAGTGTCTGTTCTATATACATTATATATGTAGATATATATGGCAAAAATACAAAAAAATATCGGGACAAATACCAATTGTCCCGATATTATTATGTTGACAGTTATAATGTATATGTATGTCTTCTGTTAGAACATCTGACTAACGCGCTTTATTCCTTCAACAAGTGTGTCTATTTCGTCTTTGGTGTTGTAAAGGGCAAACGAGGCACGTACCACACCTTGTACACCAAGACGGTCCATAACCGGTTGTGCACAGTGGTGACCAGTGCGCACAGCTATACCTAGTCGATCGAGCAGTGTGCCCATATCAAGATGATGTATGTCGCCAACGAGGAACGACACTACAGCATCCTTGCCTTCTGTGGTTCCAAACAGACGCATATTCTCTATTTCTGCCATACGAGCCATGCAGTATTCTGTAAGCTCGTGCTCGTGCTTTGATATGTTGTCCATGCCAATATTAGATACATAGTCGAGAGCTATAGCCAGTCCGTGTGTGGCAACATAGTCGGGGGTGCCAGCTTCAAACTTAAACGGCAGTTTCTCGAATGTTGTTTTCTCAAAGCTCACGCTCTCTATCATTTCGCCACCGCCCTGATAAGGAGGCATGCGGTCGAGCCACTCCTCCTTGCCGTATAGCACACCAATACCAGTAGGACCATAAATCTTATGACCCGAGAAGGCAAAGAAGTCGCAGTCCATAGCTTGCACGTCAACGGCGAAGTGCGGGGTCGACTGTGCCCCATCAACTAATACAGGCACGCCATGTTCATGGGCAATACGTATTATGTCGTTTACTGGGTTCACCGTTCCGAGCGTATTGCTTACATGTGCAATGCTTACAATTTTAGTTTTGTCGGAGAACAACTTCTCGTAAGCATCCATGTCGAGTTTGCCTGAATCGTCCATAGGAATTACTTTGAGTGCAATGCCGCGCTTTGCAGCTTGCAACTGCCAAGGCACTATATTGCTGTGGTGTTCCATAACCGAGACAATAACCTCGTCGCCCTCTGTCATAAAGCCCTCGCAGAATGATGAGGCCACAAGATTGATACTCTCTGTAGTGCCACGGGTGAAGATTATCTCCTCTACCTTTGGCGCGTTAATAAATTGGCGCACCTTCTCGCGTGCTGCCTCGTGTAGGTCGGTGGCACGTTGTGATAGATAGTGAACACCACGATGAACATTGGCGTTGGCGTTAAGATATTCGTCGCGCATTGCATCAAGCACGCACAGCGGCTTCTGTGTAGTAGCCGCATTGTCGAGATATACGAGCGGACGATCGTAGACAGTGCGCGAAAGGATGGGGAAGTCGCTGCGGACTTTATTTATATCATACATATAATTAAGTGAAGAGTGAAAAATTAAGAGTGAAAAGTGAAGAGTGAAGAGTGAGGAGTGAAAAATTAAGAGTGAAAAGTGAAAAATCAAATAGTATACTCTGCTAAACATTTGGATTTTTCACTTTTCACTTTTCTCTTTTACTTACACATGCGGCATCCCTCACACTTGCTCAGCTCGCCACGGAATCGTTTCTCCACAAGATAGTGCAAGCGGTCGCGCAGTGGTTCAAGCTTAATTTGGTCGATTACCTCGTTGATGAAGGCAAACTCAAGCAGCAACTTAGCCTCCTTCTCGCTTATACCACGCTGTCGCATATAGAAAAGGGCAGCATCGTTGAGCTGACCAACTGTTGAGCCGTGCGAGCACTTCACGTCGTCGGCATAAATCTCGAGCATTGGCTGAGTATACATGCGTGCTGTCTTGGTGGCGCAAAGGTTTTGGTTTACCTCCTCGCTTATGGTCTTCTGTGCTCCGTGTCTAACAAGCACACGTCCGGCAAATGCGCCAGTCGATTTGTCATCAAGTACATATTTGTATAGTTCATGACTTGTGCAGTGGCTCACCTGGTGGTCGATAAGGGTGTTGTTGTCCACGTGCTGTGTTTTGTCTGCTATTACGCAGCCGTTGCACCAACACTCGGCACCCTCGCCCTTAAGCTGTACGTCGAGGCGATTGCGTGTAACACCATTGTGCAGTGTAATAACGTTGTGGTTGAAACGTGAGTCGCGCTGCTGCTCCACATACACGTTCGACACGCGTGTGTTCTTGATGTGTGTCTCCTCCATACAATAGAGGTCGAGCGATGCATTCTGTCCAACGTAAGCCTCTATCACCTGTGTGGTAAGGAACTGATGGTCGTCTGCAGCATGGTCGCAGAATAGGAATTTGGCGCTTGCGCCTTCCTCCATAACGATTAGCACACGGCGGTTTACCATTAGATCTACGTCAGAGCGCAGAATGTTAATTACCTGCACCGTCTTGTCCAACACTACATTCTTCTTTACATGTACCATCAGTCCGTCTTGTGCCAGCATGGTGTTAAGGGCGGTAATACCGTCCTCGTTGGTCTTGGCTAGTTTGGCATAATGTTCAGCCACAAACTCAGGATGCTCTTTAGCATATTGTGCAAGCGATGTCACCTCTACGCCTTCGGGCAGATTATCTTTTGGTTGAAGTGCCGAACGAAACTGGTCGTTTACAATAAAGTATAACAATGTGCTAAGATTTGGCACATCGCAACGGAACGCCTTGTATGGGTCTACCGGAATCTCGATACGGTTTATGTTCAAGCCATAGTTTGGCTCAAACAGTCGGTCGATGTTTGTATATTTGTATCGTTCTACCTTGCGTGATGGGAAGCCCAATTGCTCAAAGTCGGCAAAGGCAGCGTCGCGCACAGCGTTAAGCGCGTCGGCACTATGGGCGCTTATCTGGTTGCGACATTCGCGGTAGAGGTCGATATATTGTTTCTCGCTATTCATATTATGAGTTTTGAGTTTCTTCAACTTCTGCCTTAATCCAGTCGTAGCCTCTCTGTTCAATCTCCTTGGCAAGCTCAGGTCCGGCAGTTTTCACTATTCTTCCCTTGTATAGAACATGCACCACGTCGGGCTTAATCATATCCAGCAGACGCTCGTAGTGGGTTATGACAATAGCCGAAGTCTCTGGTGTGTGCATTTTGTTTACACCGTCTGCCACGATGCGCATGGCATCAACGTCAAGACCAGAGTCTGTTTCGTCGAGTATGGCAAGCTTAGGCTCAAGCATAGCCATTTGGAATATCTCGTTGCGTTTCTTCTCTCCACCCGAGAAACCCTCGTTTACCGAGCGGCGTGTGAACTTCGAGTCTAGTTCAACAATCTTGCGCTTCTCGTTCATTAGCTTCAAGAATTCGCCAGCTTTAAGTTCAGGCAGTCCCTGATACTTGCGCTTCTCGTTAACGGCAGCCTTAAGGAAGTTGGTCATCGATACGCCAGGTATTTCCACAGGATATTGGAACGAGAGGAACAATCCCTCGTGTGCACGGTCTTCTGGTTTCATCTCGATAAGGTTCTTGCCATTGAATATGGCCTCGCCTTCTGTAACCTCGTATAGAGGGTTGCCAGTAAGCACAGCGCTAAGGGTTGACTTTCCCGAACCGTTAGGTCCCATGATGGCGTGTATCTCGCCGTCTTTTATAGTGAGGTTGATGCCTCGGAGTATTTCCTTGCCAGCGATAGTGGCGTGGAGGTTCTTTACTTCTAACATATTATTAGTTTTAAATTTTAGTATGAATCGAGCACTCGTTTCAAGCTCGATTTATGTCGTTCTTTCTTTGTTTCCTTTGGTGCCTCGTCGTTGGGGTCGTATATGCCGAGTGCCATGTATATAAGGTCAAATAGGTTGTTACCGTCGTTCGTTGTGAATCTGAACGGGAATGTGGCCTTCAATCCTATCTGAATGTTGTGGCGGTGCATGTTCGAGTGCATGTTGTATGCGTCAGATTGTCCGCCGTACGTAGTGCTTACGTGTGTCTTGCCGTCTATGCCGAGAGGAAATCCGTATTGAAATTCCAGGGCAAGCGACGAGAATATGTAACAGTCGAAGCCTATGGTAGGAGCAACGCTCAGTCGTGGATAGCTTATGCTGTAGTTGCGCTCATGGCTGTAGCCGCTTCCAGTAACACTCATGCTGTGCTGTTCGTTCTGCGAGCCAACATTGGTGTATGTCATAATGGCAGCATAAGGCTGTATGGCGCAAGCCGTATTTAGAGGATAATAGCGTGCGCCAAGCGCAATGTTGCGCATTGTTGCCGACACGTCGCTGCTATACCATTCCAGTGTCTCGGCATTGTAGCCACCCACAAACGAGAAGTGGGCATTGTTGAGATAATATTCCAACATAAAGTTGCCCATAGCAGAGCCAAATGTCCCTGCCTTCTCCGTAAACGATTGCGGATGCTCGTTGCTTGCTGTTGTAGGACATGATATGTTCATGCCAGCAATTATTGCCCATCGGCGCGACGTGTCGTCATCGTCATTGGCAGCCGACATGGATATGGGGGCTGTAATGAGAGCGGTGGTCAAGAGTATTCTGCTAAGCATATAATCGAATTTTGAGTTTTGAATTATTGCCTATGGCAATTTTGAGTTTTGAGTTTTTACCCTACTGTTCCCTCCAACGATACACTCAGCAGCTTCTGTGCTTCTACCGCAAACTCCATTGGCAACTTATTGAGCACGTCCTTGGCATATCCGTTAACGATCAGTCCCACGGCCTGCTCTGTAGGGATGCCACGCTGGTTGCAGTAGAAGAGCTGGTCTTCTGAAATCTTAGAGGTTGTAGCCTCATGCTCTACAACAGCCGAGTCGTTGTGGATGTCCATATAAGGGAATGTATGTGCACCACAGTCGGAGCCAAGCAACAGAGAGTCGCATGATGAATAGTTTCGTGCGTTGTCGGCATTGCTTGTGGCACGCACAAGTCCACGATAAGAGTTCTGGCTGTGTCCGGCAGAGATGCCCTTGGAGATGATAGTCGACTTGGTGTTCTTGCCCATGTGAATCATCTTCGTACCAGTATCAGCCTCCTGATAATTGTTGGTCACGGCAACCGAGTAGAATTCTGCCTGCGAGCCGTCTCCACGCAATACACACGATGGATACTTCCATGTTATGGCTGAGCCAGTCTCTACCTGAGTCCACGACAACTTAGAGTTTACTCCACGCAAGTCGCCACGCTTTGTGACAAGGTTCAGCACACCGCCTTTTCCCTTTTCGTCGCCAGGATACCAGTTCTGTACAGTAGAGTATTTCACTTCGGCATTGTCCTTTACTACAATCTCCACAATAGCGGCATGCAGTTGGTTCTCGTCGCGCATCGGTGCTGTACAACCCTCGAGGTAGCTTACGTACGAGTCGTCGTCGGCAATGATAAGCGTACGTTCAAACTGACCCGTGTTGCGTGCGTTTATGCGGAAGTATGAGCTTAGCTCCATTGGGCATCTCACACCCTTAGGTATGTACACAAACGAGCCGTCGCTGAACACCGCACTGTTCAATGCTCCGAAGAAATTGTCTTGATAAGGCACCACGCTTCCAAGATATTCCTTCACAAGGTCGGGATGATTCTTTATGGCGTCGCCTATAGAGCAAAAGATAATTCCCTTTTCGGCAAGATGTTCCTTAAAGGTTGTCTTCACCGACACCGAGTCCATGATGGCATCCACAGCCACACCGCTAAGTGCGAGTCGTTCCTCAAGTGGAATGCCAAGCTTATCAAAAGTCTTCATCAACTCAGGGTCTATCTCCTTCTTTTCGTCTGTTGGCTTCTTTGCAAGCGGGTCGGCATAGTAGGATATTGCCTGATAGTCTATCTCGGGTACATGTACATGTCCCCAAGTTGGCTGCTCAAGCTTCTGCCAGTGACGGAAAGCCTTTAGGCGGAACTCCAGCATCCAGTCGGGTTCGCCTTTCTTCTCAGAGATAAGGCGCACGATATCCTCGTTCAGTCCTTTCTCTATTATGTCGGTATGCACGTCGGTGGTGAAGCCGTACTCGTATTTTTGGTCGGCCACTTGTCGCACATACGCATTCTTTGTATCTTTATTTTCCATTTTGCTTTATCATAACGGGGCACCAGGCCTCTCTTTCGACAAGGCACAATATCCCCTTTGTGTTTAAGAGTACAAAATTACTAAATAAGCGGATATTATCCGAACGTTTTACTCTTTTTTTAATATTGTATAGAGTTTAAACTATACTTATTAATAATTCTCAAATTTACGGCACACTATTTGTCTTTTGAAAATTAAACCATTATATTTGCAGATGGATTGAATTGATAAATAGAATAAATACCCAATGATATAAGTTGAATATGTAAGATGAAATATAAATAAATCAATAATATCAACACAATTTTTAAAGAAAGAAAACGATTATGAAACAGGAAAATTGGACTGATGTAGAGCAGTATCGCGACGGCAACTATGCTCTATCATCTGCTTTCCCTGCGCTTATGCGTAAGGTGTTTGTATGGATGACCCTTGCACTTGCCATAACAGGTATAACAGCTTTTGGCGTGGCTTCGTCGCCTGCGCTCGTTGCTGCTATCTTTGGAAGCAAGGTGTTGTTTTGGGGCTTGATTATAGCCGAGTTTGGTCTTGTTATGGCCATTAGCGGAGCCATTACGCGTATGTCGCTGTCTACAGCCACATTGTTGTTTGTGCTCTATTCGGTTATTAATGGTGCCACATTGTCGGTTATATTTTTTGCCTTCTCAATGGCGGTTATTGCCAAGACGTTCTTTATAACGGCAGGCACGTTTGGCTTGATGGCTCTTGTGGGCTATACTACTAAGACCGACCTTACCTCAATGGGCAAGCTTCTCTTTATGGCACTTCTCGGTCTTATCATAGCCACCGTTGTTAATCTCTTTGTACAGAGTTCTGGTTTCGACCTTATCATCAGCTATGTAGGTGTCCTTATTTTTGTAGGTCTTACAGCCTACGACACACAGAAGATTAAGCAGATGTGTCTTGAGGCACCCAATGGTGGAGAGGTGTCGCAGAAGTTGGCACTCCTTGGTGCCTTGACTCTCTATCTCGACTTTATCAACCTCTTCCTCTATCTGCTTCGCATATTTGGAAGAAAGGAATAATATTAGGATTCGTCGATATTTTTAAAACCCTTTATAGCCCTCCCGCAAAACGGGAGGGCTTTTTGTATAAATATACATAGATATAACTTGTTAATTGCTTTTTGTTATTTTTCTTTACATTTTTATGCGTAATTGTTTGGTTATTTATTTGATTATTTATACTTTTGCACTTGGAAAACCGAATAAATATACAGACATAGCAATTATGAAGTTAAAAAGCGACAGAATAGAAACATTGAAGATGCTTATATCGAGCAAGGAGCTCGGAAGTCAGGAAGAGGTGCTTTCAGCACTCGCCCAGGAAGGCTATTCCGTAACGCAAGCTACGCTTAGCCGTGACTTCAAGCAGCTCAAAGTAGCAAAGGCTGCAAGTATGAATGGCAAGTATGTTTATGTATTGCCTAACGAGACAATGTACAAGCGTGTGCCAACTCCACGTATGGCATCTGAGATGCTGCGCATACCCGGTTACCGTTCTATCAGTTTTTCAGGCAATTTAGGCGTTATCCGCACCCGACCTGGCTATGCCAGTTCCATTGCATACAACATCGACAATGGACATATCGAGGAGATTATAGGCACCATCGCCGGCGACGATACTATATTTATTGTCATTAAGGAGGGTGCTACGCAAGAACAGGTGCTTAAGGGACTTAGCTCTATTGTGCCGGGAATGGAATATTAAGAATTAGGAATTAAAAATTAGGAATTAAGAATTATCACCACTCAAATAATTCAACATTCATATAATGAATAAAGAAGATATAACCGTGATGGTAGCCGACCCATCACACGAGAAATATGTCGACACGATACTCGATACCATAGAGAAGGCTGCCAAGGTGCGCGGCACAGGTATAGCAAAACGTACACACGAGTATGTTGCCACCAAGATGAAGGAGGCCAAGGCTGTTATAGCTCTTTATGGCGACGAGTTTGTCGGATTCAGCTACATTGAGACATGGGGCAACAAGCAGTACGTCACAACATCGGGTCTTATCGTTGACCCTAAGTTCCGTGGTCTTGGCGTGGCTAAGCGCATCAAGGACCTTACCTTCACATTGGCTCGTACACGTTGGCCGCATGCTAAGATTTTCTCTCTTACCAGTGGAGCCGCAGTTATGGCTATGAACACCCAGTTGGGTTATCATCCTGTAACCTTTGCCGACCTTACTGACGATGAGGCTTTCTGGCGTGGATGCGAGGGCTGTATCAATGTTGACGTGCTCAAGCGTACTGGTCGCAAGTATTGCATTTGTACCGGAATGTTGTACGATCCAGAAGAACACCTGCCTGCTAAGTTGCCAGAGAATGTGATTGAGAGAATTAAGAAGTTGGAGAGTTAAATAAATATGTCATTATGAAAAAGGTTGTAGTAGCGTTTTCAGGAGGTCTTGACACCTCGTATACAGTAATGAAACTTGCCAAGGAAGGCTATGAGGTGCATGCCGCATGTGCTAATACCGGCGGTTTTTCTCCCGAACAACTGAAGACTAATGAGGAGAATGCCTATAAGCTTGGCGCAAAGCAGTATGTAACACTCGACGTTACACAGGAGTATTACGAGAAGTCGTTGAAGTATATGATTTACGGCAACGTTATGCGTAACAATTGCTATCCTATCTCGGTGTCGTCTGAGCGTATATTCCAGGCTATTGCCATTGCTCGCTATGCCAAGCAGATTGGTGCCGATGCCATTGCGCATGGTTCTACTGGTGCGGGCAACGATCAGATTCGTTTCGACATGACATTCCTTGTTATGGCGCCGGGTGTGGAGATTATCACACTTACACGCGACAAGGCTCTCTCGCGTAAGGAGGAGGTTGACTATCTCAACGAGAATGGATTCTTTGCCGACTTCACCAAGCTTAAGTATTCTTATAACGTAGGTATCTGGGGTACCAGCATCTGCGGTGGCGAGATACTCGACTCTACACAGGGATTGCCCGAGGAGGCTTACCTTAAGCACGTTACTCGTGAGGACGAGTCGGAGCTGAAGATTACATTTGATAAGGGCGAGATTGTTGCTGTCAATGGAGAAAAGTTTGACGACAAGGTTGCTGCCATTCAAAAGATAGAGGAGATAGGTGCCGCTTACGGCATAGGTCGCGACTGCAATGTAGGCGATACAATCATCGGCATTAAGGGACGTGTTGGCTTTGAGGCTGCTGCTCCTAAGCTTATTATTGAGGCTCACCGTCTTCTTGAGAAGTATACACTCAGCAAGTGGCAGCAGTATTGGAAGGATCAGGTGGCCAACTGGTATGGCATGTTCCTACACGAGAGCCAGTATCTTGAGCCGGTTATGCCCGATATCGAGGCTATGCTTACATCGTCGCAGCGTAATGTCAACGGTACAGCAATCCTCAAGCTCCGTCCTCTTGGATTCGAAACTGTAGGTGTCGACAGTAAGGACGACTTGCTTAAGTCTAAACTTGGCGAGTATGGTGAGATGCAGCACGGTTGGACTGCCGAGGAGGCTAAGGGCTTTATCAAAGTTCTCTCTACTCCGTTGCGTGTATACTACGGTATTCATCCCGACGAGCAGCGATAACGTAAACGGTAACAACTGCAACTTTTAGGTCAACCGCAACGTCATACATTATATATTGAACTTTCGCAAGTTCAGAAGTTATAGAAATTAAAGAAGTTATAGAATTTAAAGCCGTATGTCTTATAGCTGAATATTCAGCAAAAAGAGTAATGGCTATAAATTCTAGCGACCGTAGGGAGCGCTAACTCCTTTAACTTCTGAATTCTCTGAACTTTCGCAAGTTCAGTTATATATATATAATTAAAACATTTATGATAATGAATAAACGAATTCAGCGTTCGTCCACCAATTGTATGTTGGGTGGCGTTTGTGGTGGACTTGCCGATTACTTTGAACTTGACCCAACCCTTGTTCGTGTGATTTATGTGCTGCTTACAGTATGCACAGCATTCAGCGGTACACTCGTATATATCCTACTTTGGATTATAATGCCGAAGGAGATAAGCCCAACTCCATAAGGAGCGCGGCCTACTTCTCTATTAGTAATTAATCACGCCTCACATTCAATTCTCCTCACAAGGGGGGAGATGGTGGGGCTTCTCAATCACGTCTCACATACTATTCTCCTCTATATGTGGTAGAGTTAGGAGTGGGACTTTTTTCTTATAATATGAAAATAGGTATACTTGGCGGAGCCGGTTACACAGCTGGCGAACTTATCCGCATACTTCTCAATCACCCTGAAGCCGAGATTACGTTTATCAATAGTGAGAGTAATGCCGGCAACCTTATTACCGATGTGCACGAGGGTCTTTATGGCGAGACCGACCTGCGCTTCACTTCTGATATGCCTTTCGATGATGTGGATGTTGTGTTCTTCTGCTTTGGGCATGGCAAGAGCGAGGCTTTCCTGAAGGAGCATAAGATTCCGGATAACGTCAAGATTATCGACCTTGCACAGGACTTCCGCCTAAAGCGCGAGGGCAACGACTATGTGTATGGTTTGCCCGAGATAAACCGTGCCGATATAGCCAAGGCGCAGCATGTTGCCAACCCTGGTTGCTTTGCCACCTGCATTCAGCTTGGATTGCTTCCTGCTGCCAAGCTTGGTATCATCAACGACGATGTATCTGTTAATGCTATAACGGGTTCAACTGGTGCTGGTCAGAAACCAGGTGCCACTACCCACTTCTCTTGGCGCAACAACAACATGAGTATATACAAGCCTTTCCAGCATCAGCATGTGCCTGAGATATGTCAAAGCTTGAATCAAGTGCAGCAACTTGCCGGCAATGGCGACTTCTCTGCCTCTATCGACTTTATTCCTTATCGTGGCGACTTTGCCCGTGGCATCTTTGCCACTGAGGTTGTAAAGACCGAACTTCCTATTGACGACATTGTTGCAGCCTACAAGGACTTCTATCATGATGCTCCATTCACCCATTATGTCGACAAGCCTATCGACCTCAAGCAGGTGGTTAACACCAACAAGTGCTTGATACATTGCGAGAAGTATGGCAACAAGCTCCTCATCACTTCTTGCATCGACAACCTTCTTAAGGGTGCTGTAGGACAGGCAGTGCAAAACATGAATGTGATGTTTGGAATTGAGGAAGACATGGGATTGAGACTGAAACCAAGTGCTTTTTAAGTGAAGAACGAAGAGTGAAGAGTGAAGAATCCAATAGCTTTTTAAGTTAAGAACGAAGAGTTAAGAACGAAGAATCCAATAGCTTTTAAGTTAAGAACGAAGGGTTAAGAACAAAGAATCCAATACTGATATGGTTGAGATTTATTTTTTCTTACTCTTCTAATATTAGAACTATAGGATTCTTCACTCTTCACTTTTAGTTCTTCACTCTTCACTCTTCACTTAAATTATGGATGAATTTAAATATAAGAGAGATCAATCTCCTTTGCATAATAAAAGCTATGCTTTTGCAAAAAGGATAATCAATATGGTAAGCTATATTGATTGTCCTGCCAAAATATACTCATTGACAAATCAGGTTTTTCGGTCTGGGACAGCTGTAGGAGCTTTAGTGCGAGAGGCGGAGTTTGCACAAAGTTCATCGGATTTTGTCAATAAACTTCATATAGCATTGAAAGAATGTAATGAAACATATTATTGGCTTAATCTTATGTATGACACGGGGTTTATAAGTGAGTCACAATATAAAAGTATGTTGGAGGATTGTAATGAACTCATTGCCATATTAGTATCTTCAATAAAAACTGTAAAAAATAGAAATAAGTTAAACCAAACGAATGACAAGAATGCTAAATAAGAACCTATAAGTTTCTTTATTAGAAAAAACTATAGGATTCTTCGTTCTTCACTCTTCGTTCTTCACTATAATATATATGCATCTATTCGACGTTTACCCCCTATTTGATATTAATATCACTAAAGGTCTTGGTTGTCATGTTTGGGACGACCACGACACAGAGTATCTTGACCTTTATGGCGGCCATGCCGTCATTTCTATTGGTCATTGTCATCCACATTATGTGGAGATGCTTACTGCCCAGCTGCATAAGCTTGGGTTCTACAGCAACTCAGTAATTAATACATTGCAGCAGCAGTTTGCCGAGCGTTTGGGCAAGGCATGTGGCTACGACGACTATCAGCTATTCCTTATCAATTCTGGAGCCGAGGCCAACGAGAATGCCCTTAAGCTTGCGTCATTCCATACGGGCAAGACACGTGTGCTATCTGCCGAGAAAGCATTTCATGGCCGTACATCATTGGCGGTTGAGGCTACCAACAATCCTAAGATTATTGCGCCAATCAATGCCAACAACCACGTTACCTTCCTTCCGCTTAACGATCTCGAAGCATGGGAGACCGAACTTGCCAAGGGCGATGTGGCTGCCTGCATCATAGAGTGCATACAGGGTGTTGGTGGCATACGCTTGGCTACTGAAGAGTTTGCCAAGGGCTTGCAGGCTGCTTGCAAGAAATATGGTGCCGTGCTCATCTGCGACGAGATACAGTGTGGTTACGGTCGTAGCGGTAAGTTCTTTGCCCATCAGTGGCTTGGCATCCGTCCCGACATCATAACATGTGCCAAGGGCATTGGCAATGGATTCCCTATGGGTGCCGTGCTCATATCGCCTGAGTTTAAGCCTGTATACGGCATGCTCGGAACCACATTCGGTGGTAATCATCTGGCTTGTACAGCTGCCCTTGCCGTTCTTGATGTTATGGAGAAGGAGCAACTTGTGCAGAATGCGCACGAAGTGGGCGACTATCTTATCAGTCAACTCAAGGAAATGCAGAAGCAGAACAGTCATATAGTGGATGTTCGCGGACGTGGCATGATGATAGGCATAGAGCTCGACATTCCGCACAAGGAGGTTCGCTCGCGTCTTATCCATGATGAGCATTGCTTCACAGGTTGCGCGTCAACCAATATCTTGCGTCTGCTTCCGCCATTGTGCCTTACAAAGAATGATGCTGATGAGTTCTTGGTCAAGTTTAAGAACTGCCTTACCCACAGCTGCTAAATAATCTAAAACATATATTTATGCATATATCAATAATCGGAGTCGGAGCCATGGGCGGTGCAATGCTTGAAGGCTTCTTGCGTTCTGATAGTTTCAGTGCTTCCGACATAAGTATATCCAATCCTCATACCGACCGCCTTGCTCCATATGCCGAGCAAGGCGTGCAGGTTTATGCCGACAACCGCAAGGCTGCAGCATGGGGTGATGTAGTGTTTCTTGTAGTAAAGCCATGGCTCGTAGAGAGTGTCATGGAAGAGATAAGCGATGTTCTTGATGCCGAGCGTCAGGTACTTGTTATTGTGGCTGCTGGCTTAAAGGCCGAGCAGGTAAGGTCGTGGGTGGAATACAATGGAAAGTGTCCAGCCACGTTTTTCGCTTTGCCCAATACAGCTATCGCTGTAGGCGCTTCCATGTCGTTTATTACACGTGTTTGTGGAACCGATGAGGCTGAACAACTTGTTATAAATGTGTTCAATGCTGCAGGCGAGACAATGTCGGTTGAGGCACGCCAGTTTGGTGCCGGTATGGCATTGGCATCTTGTGGCATAGCCTATGCCATGCGTTATGTTCGCGCTGCTACAGAGGGTGGAGTAGAGCTTGGTTTCAAGGCAGATGCCGCTAAGGATATCGTGCTTCAAACAATAAAGGGTGCTGCCTTGCTGCTGCAAAAGAGTGGAGCAAATCCCGAAGCCGAGATAGATAAGGTAACTACACCTGGCGGATTTACCATTCGTGGCCTTAATGCCATGGAGAAGGAAGGATTCACAAATGCCGTGATTGAGGGACTAAGGAACAGTGTTAAATTTTGAGTTTTCAAAACTCAAAACTCACAATTCAAAATTCAACCAATGCTTACAGTAGTAAAAGTAGGAAGCAACATACTTACACGTGCCGACGGACATGTTAATGTATCGCGACTCTCTGCCATTGTCGACCAGCTTGCTGCCTTGCACAGCGTTGGCCATCAGTTGATACTGGTATCATCGGGAGCTGTGGCTTGCGGTAGGGGAGAGATGAAGGCTGTTCATCCATTAGACAGTGTTGAGCAACGTCAGCTCTATTCTGCTATGGGTCAGGTAAAGCTTATGAATCTATACTACTCGCTGTTTCGCGAGTATGATATAAATGTTGGTCAAGTGCTTACAATGAAGGAGAATTTCCTGTCCGAGCGCCAATACCAGAACCAGAAGTCGTGCATCAGTGTGATGCTTGAGAACAACATAATACCAATTGTAAACGAGAACGATACGGTGTCTATCACCGAGCTTATGTTCACCGACAACGACGAACTGTCAGGACTTATGGCTCAGATGATGAAAGCCGACAACCTTATACTATTAAGTAATGTGGACGGCTTGCTTGGCAATCCTGACGCCGATGGCTCGCGTCCTACAATACGTAAGGTTCAGTCGGCAGAGGATGTGGCACAGTATGTCACCGATAGCAAGAGTTCGTTTGGACGTGGTGGCATGACAAGCAAGTGCAACACAGCACTTAGTGTTGCCCATACCGGCATACATGTGTATATTGCTAACGGCACCCGCGAGAATATATTGCAGAGGGTGCTGCAAGGCGATAAGGACACGCCGTATACCGAGTTTGTATAAGGACCCCTATTTTTCTTAATGCCTATGAATGATATATTTGCAAAAGTTCGCTGCGCCTCATATACCCTTAATCGTCTTAGCGAGACCGACCGCACTTCTCTGCTGTTAGATCTTGCCGACGCTACAGAGGCGCACATCTCAGACCTACTTGTAGCCAATGCCAACGACCTTAGTCGTATGGATAAGGACAATCCGTTGTACGATCGATTGCAACTTACTCCGCAACGTCTGCACGATATAGCTTCTGCCCTACGCAATGTGGCACATCTCGACAACCCGCTTGGCGAGGTGTTCGACGCCAAGACGCTGCCTAACAATTTGCGTCTACGCAAGCAACGGGTGCCTTATGGAGTGGTGGGTGTTGTATATGAGGCACGACCCAATGTCAGCTTCGACGTCTTTGCCTTATGCTTCAAGACAGGCAACGCTTGTGTGTTGAAAGGCGGAAAGGATGCCGATGCTTCCAACCGTGCCATAGTTTCGCTTATAAAAGATGTGCTGCGACACCACAATATCAGCGAAGATGTGGTGTGTCTGCTGCCAGCCACACACGAGGCTACACAGCAGATGCTTACTGCAGTTGGATATATTGACCTATGCATACCACGTGGCGGACGCCGCCTTATTGACTTTGTGCGGCAGACGGCGCGCATACCTGTTATTGAGACAGGTGCTGGGGTGGTGCATACCTATTTCGACGAGTTGGGCGATACTGATATGGGTGCGCGCATCATCGAGAATGGCAAGACCAGACGCGTTAGTGTATGCAACGCTCTCGATTGTCTGCTTGTACACAGCAAGCGAATTGCTGATTTGCCACAACTGCTCGCGCCTCTTGCCAAGAAGAACGTCAAGATATACGCCGACGACAAGGCTTATGCCGTATTAAGCCAGTCGGCATATCCCGACAACCTTATTATGGCTGTGACGCCCGACACCGAGAACGAGGTATATGGCACCGAGTTTATGTCGTATACCATGGCTATTAAGACGGTAGACAGCATTGATGAGGCTCTGCAGCATATCCGCAGATATGGTTCAGGACATTCTGAGGCCATCATTACAGCATCCGAGTCGAACGCACAACTCTTCCAACAACAGGTGGATGCGGCTTGTGTCTACTGGAATGCACCCACAAGCTTTACCGATGGAGGCGAGTTTGGTCTTGGTGCCGAGATAGGTATAAGTACACAAAAGCTTGGACCGCGTGGTCCGATGGGACTCCAGGCTTTAACCACATACAAGTGGTTGATAGACGGGGAGGGACAAGTAAGAGGGTAAAAAAATTATAATATGAAAACATTCTTCCATGCACAAGACCTTGGCGACCTTAATGCAGCTCTCGCCGAGGCACAAGAGGTGAAGCGCGACCGCTTCCAGTTTCAGCATCTTGGCAAGAACAAGACATTGCTGATGATTTTCTTCAACAACTCGTTGCGCACCCGTCTATCTACACAGAAGGCTGCCATGAACCTTGGCATGAATGTCATTGTGCTTGACGTTAATGCCGGAGCTTGGAAGCTGGAGACCGAACGTGGGGTTATAATGGATGGCGACAAGTCGGAGCATCTGCTTGAGGCCATCCCGGTTATGGGCAGCTATTGCGACCTTATAGGCATACGTTCGTTTGCCGGACTTACCGACCGCGAGTACGATTATGCCGAGACTATAGTGTCGCAGTTTGTTAAGTACAGTGGACGCCCAGTATTTGCCATGGAGACAGCAACTGTGCATCCTCTACAGGCCTTTGCCGATCTCATAACCATTGAGGAGCATAAAACCAAGGCACGTCCTAAGGTAGTGCTCTCATGGGCTCCTCATTGTCGTGCTTTGCCACAAGCTGTGCCCAACTCGTTTGCCGAGTGGATGAATGCCGCAGACGTAGATTTTGTAGTTACACATCCGCATGGCTACGAGCTCGACCCTAAGTTTGTGGGCAATGCACATGTGGAGTACGACCAGATGAAGGCGCTTGAGGGTGCCGACTTTGTATATGCTAAGAACTGGAGTTGTCCGGGTGTAACCAATCCAGACGATTATGGCAAGATTATCTCAAAGGATATGTCGTGGACTATAGACGACAAACACATGGCTGTAACCGATAATGGCAAGTTTATGCATTGCCTGCCCGTGCGTCGTGGTCTTATCGTTACCGACGATGTTATAGAGTCGGCCAACTCGCTGGTTATTCCTGAGGCTGCCAACAGAGAGATTTCGGCTGAGGTGGTTATGAAGCGAATGCTGGAGTCGCTTTAAGCCTTGTCTTTCTGAAGATACAGTTTGTATTGTCTTAAGGTATATTATGTCTTTCTAAAGGTATAATATACCTTTTTTTGTAGGCATAATTTTACTTGTAGTTCTTTTGTATGTAGTTCCCACAGAATTCACAGACCACACAGAAGCCTACGGGCTTAAGCTTTTCGAATCCACAGAATGGCCTACGCTTCGCGAGTCAAGAATCCACAGAAATGATTGCTTGCGCCGCCATTGGCGGCGAACCATACTTAACTTTGGCGACGCTACACAAGCTATCAATTCTGTGCCATCTGTCGTATGACGCGCTGCGTCTATACGCTCTGTGTATTCCAAAAGCTTAAGCCCGTAGGCTTCTGTGTAGTCTGTGCGTTCTGTGGGAACTACAAGCAAAGGAGATACAAGTACAAGAGCTTATCCCCGATAAACTGCAATTTACAATTCTATCACTCCAAATTTCGGATGTACCTTTAATGAATATAATATAAACGCCAGTACCAGTCAATATAAACTGCAGTACTATATAACTGAAACTCCAGTACCAGCTATGTGGTACTGCAGTACCAATTATATGGTACTAAAAACGGTACTGAGCTTTTTTCATGCAAAGCACAATTGTTTTCATTCGATTCCCCATTGTTTTTATTCAATTTGGCAATCTTTTTACGCAATGCTACATTTATTTTACGCAATGACACCTATACCAAACGAATAAAGTTGTATATTTGCGGAAAAATAGTACTAACCCGTTTAAAACAACACAAATTATGAAGCATTATTTACTTTTGGTAGGATTGTTCGCATGCGTATTGTCCGCCTCTGCCCAGAAAGTTGGCACTAAGCCCAATGTTATTAATCAAGGTATTAAACCAATGACACAAACCGACAACCGTGGTAAGTTTATCAACGAACAAAGAGTACGTGATATGCAGCACGACAATTTGATGGCTGATAAGCACAAACCAAGCCGCAGTATTGTGGTAAACAACGAGCAATGGCGCAATACTAAGACTGTTGTGAAAGATGCCAACGGAAACGTAACAGCTACAACCGAGGCTGAATATTTGGACAATGGAAAAATGAAATCCAAAATCGGAAATTATTACAAAGACGGTCAGATCAATGGTGGATATATACTCACTTACGAGTATGACGACAACGGCAATAGGATAAAGGAAGTGGAGTCGACCATGGTGGCCCCACCTAATACTTATGCCAAAACAAGAGAAACAGTATGGGTTTACAATGGTTCCCCAATTAACACCTTATATTATTATCTCAATTACGACGATACTGGGGCTATTTCACATGGCTATAAGTCAGCTTACGAATTCGATTCGTTTGGTCATATGACAATGCAAGAAGAAAGCTATTATGTTAACAACGAATGGGTGCCATCGTCAAGACAAGAGTGGAAATGGGATGGAAACTACCAATGTATGAATCTTCGTTTGTATGATTGGGACAATACCACAAAGAAGTGGCAGTCGGGATACAAGGAAGTAGCTGAAAGGTGTACCCTTGGTAAGGTGAACGTTGTCTATGGAAAATATGACTGGGATGCCGCCAAGCAAGACTGGGTTGTCAATATCGAAAATATAGAAGGCTATAACGATAATGGTGATCTTACACTAAACTCGTTTTTAGCGAACTATGATGGTACTTATTCTGGTTGGCGTTATAATATAGATATTATATCCGAGCAACATAAAACCGTACATTTCTATGATTGGAGTCAAGATACAAATGATTGGATAGAAACATCGTATTCCAATGAAATATACGACGAGAATGGCAATATTGCAACCTCTAGTATGTACAACTCTGACAACAAGCTGGAATCTACATCAGAATACACTTGGGAGAAGTTCAACATAGGCACCGACGTTTACCCCGATTGCTATTTTGTGGGCGAGGCAAGCGAATGGCAGTTTGAGAATTCACTCGTTGGCAAGGATATGGGCAACGGTATTGTTGTGTGGAACGATGTAACTATCAAGAATGGCGAGATGTTTAAGTTTGCGTCTGATGATTGGATGACATTCGATTGGGGTACAGCCTACGATGGCGAGTATATTCCTTTCGACCAGCCGGTGAAGCTAACAAACAAAGGTATGAACATAAAGCTTGATATGGAGGGTACGGAGATGACCTTCAAATCAATTAGCCTTAATGTTCTTAAGGGTGTTGTTGCCTTCGAGACCTATCCTACAAGTGTTGGCAGTCCAGAAGCCAAGCGCGTTAACATCTTTGCCAATAACGGCAAGATTGTAGTGCAGAACGCTAAGGACGTTAAGGTGTATAGCGCAAGCGGCGAACTTATCAGCACTGCAGCTGTTACACCGGTAGAGAAGGGGCTGTATGTTGTCAAGGCTGGCGGTAAGACCGTTAAGCTTAACGTCAACTAACAGAAAGACGCTACTTGTTTGTAGCACACGTTTCTATTGGGTGTTGCAAACAATGGGCGTTACAAACAAAAAAACGAGGGTGTGCATTCTATAGAATGCACACCCTCGTCTTTTTTTGTTTATATCTTATTTACTTCATTACCTTCTTGCCGTTGACAATGTACAGGCCCTTGCCCATAGCATTGATGTCGTTGCCCATAACCTGGCCGTCGATAGAGTAGACGCGCGAGTCCTTATAGGCGTTTGTGGCAGTTGTTGTAACCTTGTTTATGCCAGTAGGCAGAGAGAAGTCGTCGTTGCCTTCCTGCAGAGTGTATTTGCCATTTTTGATAGTTAGGATATAGTTGCTCACCATTCCGTCGCCACCAAACATAGGCATCCATCCTTCCTCTGGTGTGTCCTCGGATGTAGAATGAGAGGCAAAGAACAGCTGGTACTGTCCGTCTTTCAATGTTGTCTGGCTTAGGTCTACCTTGCCTAATGACACACTTCCGCCTCTATATGTCTCCACATCCGACAGTTCGCCGATATTAGACAGCAAACCGCCTGAATTGTCTTGGGTGTTTATGCACAACAACTGCACCTGACCGGTAAAGTTGTCAACATCCAAGTTGTAGAATGTAATCTTGCCTATATTAAGTATCGAGCCATTGAGGGAAAAATCCAAGCTTGAGCCCAATCCCCACATCGACTGATACTTGTTGTAATTGGTAGTCTCTGGCTTACGTACAAGCACCATGTTTTGTGATTCAGAGAATGCGCCTTGGTCGGAGTTAAGCATATCTACATCAAAATAGCCATCGCCTGAGCCATCCCATCCCCATTCTACATGTACAAGTCCGTTCTTGTCGTATCCATCAAATACAAAGGCATGTCCGGCACCATCCTTGGTTGCACCTGCATATAGTATAGGACGACCCTCGTTAAGTTCCTCGTATATCATGCCCATCCATACCGACTTAGGGTTGAAACTGCGGTGATACATCTTTGATGCATAGTCGAATCTGAGGTTCTTACGCATACCACGTAGGGCTGTTGCATAGTTAGAACCACTTCCGTCTGATGCGTATTGCATCTGGCTTGCAGCTCCACAGTCGCGCATAAGTCTTGCTACAGCATTGGCTTGAGCTTCGTTGTAGCTGCCTGTATACTTATTAAGCATATTTGCCCAATCGTATGTTGTATTAAAAGCTACACGAATGCTTGTGCCAGTCGATTCGTCTCCACTGTATACCCATTTGCAGCTGCCTTTTCCCTTCGCTGGATATTGATAGTACTTAAGCACTTGAGCCATGGCTGTGGCTACGCATCCTGTAACATAATTATACTCGCGTCCGCCTTTTGTGTAGGTAGGACATTGGTCGTTGAAAGGAGTTTCTTGGCCCCAAGCTGTACTGAGCAATGGTGCCACCTCTGTCTTGTATCCATCCTTTAACACAATGTCGTCGGGTTGTTCTCCGTTCTCAAGCATCTCGGCAAGCGACTCGTTCATGGTCTGCATCCACCATTCAAGTGCCGGGTTCTGCTTGCCGTTAGGGTCGGCTGTGTAATATGCCAGTACAGGCTTGAATGTATCGTCGTTTGCAATAACAACGTTGCGGCCATTCTCATATCCTACGATAGATATCTGGGCTTCGCGTTTTAATACCTTAAGCTCGCCTGCCGACTTGGCTTTCATGCTGTTGCCCTTTGTAGCCAATACACGTGCAGCCTCGCCTATCATTTGGCTTGTGGTACGTACCTTGGCATCGGCACCTTGTACAGCAATGGCACAAAGTAAAAGTGTAAAAATCTGGTTTCTCATACTGGATGTTATACTGTTAAATGATTTATTAATCGGAATTATTAATTGGATGGTCTTAATCTTTCATTATAAAAAAGAGCAAAAGACAGGTCGACAAGAACATACGACCTTGTCAACCTGTCTTTATTTCAGATGTTTCACTCTATAATGTGTGATGTTGTATACATTATTAGATGTGTCAATTTACTTCTTTCTGGTCATCTTGATATTGTAAACTCCGTTCCAAGGAGCATTGTTTGAATAGCAGTAGAAGTAGAGGGTTGCATCTTCAGGGAATACAATCTCGTTTGGTAATCTATCGTTTACAAGACTCCAATCTGTGGCGAGGTCATCTGCAACATAGTTTCTGCCATCATCAGTAAGCCAGCACCATGTATATTTGTTGCTACCTGATGTGAACGAAGCTACTGTCTCGTCGCAGATAAATCCAAGAGTACCCTTCTTTGTGGCCTTATCGAATGTGTATCTGAAGTGCCACTCAAAGTTAAGATCTACGCCAACCTCAAAGAAGTTTGTAGACTTAGCAGTGAGAATCTTGTCGTAATTTGGAGAGTTCTCGTCAGAATCACCGGTAATCTCTACTGTTGCTGTAAACGCAGGAGCTTCTTGTCCAGCCTTCTCTGGGAATGAGTAACCAGTTACAGTCCATGTACCGAAGAACTGCTCGTAGTAGGCAGTCTCGTTGTCGCGAATAGTAACAAGGATAGATGCATTCTCGCCAATCTTGGCACCGTTAGCCGAAACAATTGTAAGCTTGAATACACGGTCTTGGTTAAGCTCGTCGTCGTCTACAATCTTGGTCTCAACATTCATAGTAGCGCTCTTCAATGTGTCGGCCTTTACACGTAGCGACTTAGAGGTAATAATGTAGTTCTTGTCCTCTACAGCAGGCGACTCGCCCACCTCTTCGGCCTTAACTACTACAGATACATCGCCATTGCGTGCACCCTCTACCTTAATAGGTATGTTGATAAGACCTGCACTCTCTTTTGTATTGAGAGTTGCATTGGCGAAGCTTACGGTTGTCTCGCCATTGGTGTTGTTGTTATCGTCGTCAGAGCATGCTGCAAATGCGCAAGCGATTACCAGCAACATAAATAGCTTTAAATATTTCATAATTCTATTTGCTTGAAGTTAATGTTCTGAATTAATAACCAGGGTTCTGCTTTACCTTCTTGTTCACGTCTGTCTCGTGCTTTGGGATAGGCCATGTCATGCGGTAAGAAGAAGCCGGCATATTGAGGTCGGTTGTTGTTGCACTTGGTATATTGCAGATGCTGCGGTTCTGAGGAGTGCCACGATTAACGCCCTCGTGCCAACGCTTAAGGTCGAAGAGACGTGTGCCTTCGCCAATAAGCTCGCGGCGACGCTCGTTCTTTACCTCGTTCATAAGAGTTGTCTGGTTGGCAAATGTCTCTTCCTCATAGTTCTTTATGCGGTTCGACTTAAGCTCGTTAAGATACTCAGCTCCCTTGGTTACCTCATTAGCCTGTGCATAAGCCTCGGCTGCGATGAGGTACATCTCTGAGATGCGGAACACCTTAGGCTCAATGGCGAAGCGTGCATACTCATAACCCTGAAGTGCCTTGTATATCGCACCCTGGTCCATATACTTGTTGAAAGCATAAACAGTAGCAGTTGCACCGCTGTTAGTGGTGATAGTCTGCTGGTTGAAGAACACGCTAAGACGATAGTCGTTTGCGCTATAGAGGTCCATCAAGTTCTTTGTAGGAACATAGTCGGGCACCTGACCAGCCTGGTAAGGCTGAAAAATCTTACCGTTAACAGCAGGCAACTCGTCGCGTGACGGTACAGGAATCTGCATGATAGTCTCGTCGCCGCCATCGTTGTGCCAAAGATCCTCAAGGTCTTTCTTGTTCTCGGCAAGGCTGTATGTGCCCTGCTCGATAAGTTCTGTTGCATACTTGGCTGCGTTGGTGTAGTCGTCCATAGCAAGAGCTACACGTGCACGCAAGGCTGTGATACAGTCTTTAGAGAAGTAAGCATAGCTTGGCTCGCCCTCGGCTGTGATGTAAGTTGCTGCGTTGTCGAGGTCTTCCTTTATCTGCTTGTAGGTTTCGTTAAGAGTGTAACGTCCTGGATAAGTGGAAGCGTCCTGTGATGGAGCATAGTGCAACTGGTAAGAAACTCCGCTGTCAGCATTGTCGGCTGAAGCTGCATCGTAGTCGTTGCAGAAATACTGTGCAAGACCGAAGATGGCGTAAGCACGTGTGAAGTAAGCGTCACCCAATACAACCTTTGTATTGGCAATGTCCTTCTCAGAGAAGTTGTTTGGGTCGGACATGTCGCACTTGTTGTAGCCGTCGATGATGAAGTTGGCACGGGCAATCATTGCCTGGTAGTTGCCGTATACAGTTGAGAAATAAGAACCAGAGGTTCTGAAGTCCCAACGGTACATATCACCGAGTGTATTGCTAAAGCCTGACACGGCGTTGAAGTTGTCGCACTGAATTTCGGTTGCGTTGATAAACGAGTCGCCGTAAATCGAACTACGTAATGCCGAATAAAGACCTACGCGTGCGTTGGCAAAGTCCTGAGGTGTCTGTGTAGCCTCAGTATCAGGAAGCGCATTGTATGGTTCCAGGTCCATATTGCAGGAAGTGAAAATTCCTGCGGCAAGAGCCAACATTATATATATCTTCTTCATTTTAGTTTCTTTTAATTGATTAGAATGTTAATTCTGCACCGAATGAAATCTGGCGAGTGTTAGGATAAGCACCCAGCGAACCGTTGCTGTCTACCTCAGGGTCGTAACCGTTGTAGTCGGTAAAGGTCAGCAAGTTGCGGCCGATAGCGAATACCTTTGCACCCTTGATAAAGCCTGTATGACGCAGAAGCGACTGTGGCACGTTGTAAGACAACTGCACGAACTTAAGACGTACAAATGAGGCGTTCTCAAGGAACTGTGTAGAGTTGTTGTAGAACTGTGAGCTGGCTGCTGCGATACGTGTAACGTCGCCCGGCTTCTGCCACATCTTAAGCATTTCTACACTCTGGTTGCTCTTTGTTGCAAAGTTAGGATTCTCAACAAACCAACGGTCTGCATTGATGAGCCAACGTTTGAACATACCAGTGAACTGGGCATCGAGCTGCAAGCCCTTCCAGCTGAAGGTTGTAAGCAAACCGCCTGACCATGGAGCGATGAAGCTCTTGCGTGTCATTACTATATAGCTGTCGCTAACTGTCTTGGTCTTGTTGCCATTGGCGTCAAGCCAAACATTCTGACCATCGCGTGGGTCTACACCATCCCAAATTACACCGTAGTAGTCGCCATATGCATGACCAACCTCAAGGCGCAAGCCATCAGATTCGTACGAGTCGGCATTGTTGATGAGCTTGGTGATGCGGTTCTTGTTGTAGTTGGCGTTAACCTTTACATTCCAGAAGAAATCCTTTGTCTTGATGATGTCGGCACCGATTGTAAACTCGAAACCGCGGTTGTACATCTCGCCGATGTTACCGAAACCAGAGCTAAAACCAGTGGTCATTGAGTAAGGAATAGCGAGCAACATGTTGGATGTTGTCTTGTTGTAATACTCGAGGTCGTATGTGAAACGATTGAATACCTTACCAACGAGGGCTACGTTGAATGTCTTAACAGTCTCCCATGTAAGTGAAGGGTTGGCTGCATTGGCAACAGCTGTACCTGATACACCATTGTAGAGAGGACCTGATCCTACAAGACCGAGAGCCTGATATGCTGCGATACCTGAGTTACCGGTAGAACCGTAGCTCACCTTAACCTGCAAGTCGTTGAGCCATGAGCGTGTAGGCGCCATGAACTGCTCCTTAGTTACATCCCACATCAATGCGGCTGCACCGAATGTTGCCCAACGGTTATCAGCACCGAAGAGTGAAGAACCGTCGCGACGGATAGAAAGGTCGAGGAAGTACTTGTCGGCAAGGTTGTAGTTGAACATACCGAACCAAGAGTTGCGAGCCTCCTCTGACTTAGAGTGACCAGGAATTTCTGCTGAGCCACCTGCTGACATAAGAATCAAACGGTTGTCCTGAATATCATTTGCCTGTGCGTTAAATGCCTGCGTCTTGCTTGTCATTGACTCCTGACCAGCAAGCAATGTGAAGTGGTGCAAGCGTGCGATGTCAAACTTATACTCGGCTGTGTTTGTTACAGTCCAGCGATAGAAGCGTGAGAAGCTCTCGGCTGCAGACGCTGTTGGGTTTACATTAGGAGCATCCTTAGTGATAGTCCACTGGTAAGATGTACGGAAGTCGTTGAAGTCGAGACCAACAGCCGAACGGATGTTAAGACCCTTAATCGGAGTAAGGTTGATGTATGCGTTCTCGTTGATACGCAGACGGTCTGAGTGGCGTGGTTGCCAAGCTGCAAGCCAATATGGGTTGTACTGTCCTGCTATTGAATAGTAGGTAAGCTCGTCGCCGTAACCCTCGAATGTAGAGTTGGCATAGTCGCTTGGGTTAAGACCCAATACCTCGTGTGTAGTCTGCAGTGGGCTAAGACAAAGGGCTGCGTGTGTTTTGTTGTAAACACTGTTACCAGTGCCCTGCCACAAAGACTCGCGATACTTTGTGAAACCAAGGTTAGAGTTTACACCAACCTTAATCCAAGGATTAACATTAGCCTCGAGGTTAAGACGCAATGTCTCACGACGCATGTTAGAGTCGTCGAGCACACCCTCTGATGTATAGTGACCGTAAGAAAGGAGGTAAGCCAAGTTCTGACCACCACCGCGTACGCTGGCGTCAATCTGTGTTGTAGGCTTGCTGCCCTTGAAGAACTCTTTCTTCCAATCGGTGCTGATGCCGTACTTCTTATAGTAAGCCTTCTCAGCCTGGAAGTTAGCACTTTCCTTAAGAGATGGGTCGAGCATCTCCTGGAAGTTAAGCCACTGCTCAGAGTTCATAACGTCGATGTTGCTCTGAACCATGCTTGAGATACCATACTGTGCAGAAATAGACACAGTAGGAGCCTCACCAAACTTACCCTTCTTAGATGTAACAATAACAACACCGTTAGCGGCACGCGAACCATAGATGGCTGTAGACGAAGCGTCCTTAAGCACAGTCATCGACTCGATGTCGTTAGGGTTGATTGAAAGGAATGTGTTCTGTGAGATTTCACTACCGTCGAGAATGTAAAGAGGCTCGGTAGATGCATTGATAGATGTAACACCACGGATACGCATAGATGCGGTTGAAGAAGGTTCACCCGAAGAGGTAAGTACCTGCAAACCTGCTACCTGACCCTGAAGAGCATCAGCTACGTTGGCTACTGGGCGGTTCTGAAGTGTCTTACCAGATACAGTCTCAACAGAACCTGCAATTGTTCCGAGCTTACGAGCCGAACCATATCCAGTTACAACTACCTCGCCAAGTGACTGGTTGTCGTTGTTAAGTACAATCTTCATGTTGTTGGATGCCTTTACGGTCTTCTTCTCCATACCAACATAAGTGATTTCAAGCTGTGCTCCAGCTGGGGCATTGATAGAGAAGTTACCATTGATGTCAGTGACAGCTCCCGCAGTCTTCGAACCTACTACCTTGACAGTAGCACCGATAATCGGCTCGCCGTCTTCAGCAGAGGTGACTTGTCCGGAAACGTGAGTTTGTGCCAATGCCATTCCTATGCTTAGGAATAGACAGGCGATAAACGTCATGATTCTTTTTTCCATAAATCTCTCTCTTTTAAGTAAATATTAATGTATAATTGATGTTTTTTTGCTATTATTGTGCTCCAGTGGTCTTGCTGAGTGTCTTCCTCGCGGGGCGAGGTGGACAGAAGGGAATATCGATATGTATATAGTTTTACACATTATTATATATATAACCTATTATTATTCAAAACAAAAGGACTATGGTATACATTAAGTTTGAAATTGGTTTTGGCAAAAGTAAAGCACAGTCTTGTACTGCCAAACAGAGTGCCGCCATATTTACACAAAAGGAAGTGCAGCGTATACGTGAAGAAGGCAAGCACAAGACGGCTGCCAACTATCTTACAGCCGTTAACTCGTACACACTGTTTACCGAAAATGCAAACTGGTGTTTTGCCGACATTACTGCTGTATCATTAGAGAATTATCAGCGGTGGCTTTGCCAACGCGGTTTGTGCATGAACACCATATCTGCATATATGCGCTCATTGCGTACTCTTTATAACCGCTCCGTATGCAATGATGGCAACGGCGCTGTCTCTCCATTTGGCAATGTATATACAGGACGTGCACATACTGCCAAGCGCAGCATCAATGCGTCATGCTTACAACAGTTGTATGCATTGACTATTGACAATAAATCGCCATTATGTCTGGCTCGCGACCTTTTTATGTTCAGTTTCTATGCCATGGGAATGCCTTTTGCTGATATGGCACGATTGCAAAAGGGACAGATAAGGCATGGCATGCTGCATTATGCGCGCCAAAAGACAGCGCAAAAGATAAGTGTAGCCATTGAGCCATGCATGCAGCAGATAATAGAACGATACAGTATAGCCGACTCAGACCTTGTGTTTCCAATGTTGCGAAGTGCTTCTACAGAAACATATCATCGTATATACACAAGTAGTTTAAGAGCATACAACCGCCATCTGCACAAACTGTCAAAAATGATAGACAGCAGCCAGCCTTTATCATCGTATGTGGCTCGTCATTCATGGGCAAGTATGGCATACAGCAACCATCTCGACTTACAACTCATTGCTAAGGCTATGGGCCACACCAAGGTGACAACAACAATGATATATATACGCTCAATGTTCGACCCCTCGCTTGCTGATGCCAATAGGAATATGCTCAAAAGGTTGGGAATGGAGTGATAGTCCACATCGTTCTCGTGTCAAAACAAGCTATTAAACAGCAAAATATTTGGATTTTAGAAAATCTTTACGTATTTTTGTGGTGTATATTATAATAAGGAGGAGTTCTTATGATTCTTAGAGTAGCCAACCCTATTTACGACTCGGTATTTAAATATCTTGTAGAGGACTTACGTATTGCAAAGATTCTAATTTCGGCTTTTCTTAAGAAAGAGGTGCTTGAAGTGGAAGTTAGAAAACACGAATACACTAACGGCACTCGCGACAACATCTCAATGTTTCGTATTGATTTTGGTGCCAAGGTGCGCGAGAGCGACGGCTCTCAACACTTAGTGCTTATAGAACTTCAGAAAACATGGCTTGAGACAGAGACTTTGCGTTTACGTCAATATCTTGGTGCCCAATATGCCAATCCCGATAATATAGGCAAGGAAGAGTCGCACGAATTTGGTATACCAATGGTGACTGTTTATTTGCTTGGTCATAAGGTGGGTGATATAAAAGAACCGATAATTTATGCCGTACATAAGGCATACGACTATTATGGCAACGAAGTAACAGAAGGCATCCCTGATCCGTTCGTAGAGAGTCTTGTCCATGATAGCATAATAGTACAGATTCCACGACTTCATGGCAGGGTAAACAACAAGTTAGAGAAGGTACTTAGTGTATTTGACCAAACTCACAAGGACAAGTACAATCGTCAGATGCTCAATATCGACGAAGACAATTATGAAGACGATACAGACATGATGTATATTCTTCGTCGACTGCTTGCAGCCGCCTCTGATGCCAAGTTGCGCCAAGACATGAATGTGGAAGACGAATACTTCACAGCAATAGAGAATCGCGATACAGCTATAATGAATCGTGATAAGAAAATAGCAGAACAAGACCAGTATATAACTGAGCAAAAGAATCAGATTGCAGAACAAAACAATCAGATCGCAGAACATATGAAGACATTGCAAGCCACAATCAATAGTCTTGTCAACCGTGGCATGTCGTTAGACGAAATCTCAGTTGTTATGGGAAAGACTGTAGAGGAGATAAAGTCGATTATTCGTTAACGATACATACAGAAGAGGGTGTGTCAAAAGTCGCAAGTGGTACGCCCCGAAGGGGCAGAAGCTCCTAGCCCAGGGCAACGCCCTGGGTGTAATGCATCCAAAAGCCAAGCGCCCTGTAAGGGCAAAAGCGTTCATTATCAACGCTTTTGCCCTTACAGGGCGTATTATTTATAACGTCCGTTTACCCAGGGCGTTGCCCTGGGCTATGCGAAATTTGGGCTTTCAGCCCGCATTGTTTGAGTTTTGACACACTCTCTTTTGTTTTTATAACATCACCGACTATAATACCAGTATAGTAATAGGTTGTTATTCCTTACATTTTAAAATATTATATATCTACGCTGACGCAATGTTATAAAGCAATCCTGTTTTAATGTATTTTTAAACTTAAAACGGCAGAAACTACACGATATTTCGCACTTTTTCTACCAAAATGTCAAATACTCCATAGTGTGTGCGTACAACAATTTGTTGCGCAATGCATGGTATAACTTATAAAAACAAACAAAATATACGGAAATTTATTTGATTTGGAATAATTTTGCAATAAAACCACGCTTTTTGCGTTAAAATATTTGGATGGAAACTAAATAATACGTAATTTTGCAAATAGATTATAAAATTTAAAAAAATGTTGACATGTTGGGTTCGATGCTAAATGTAAAACAGTAATTAAACAAGGACATCAGCAATTGCAAAGTGCTCAATTGTATTTGAGATAACACTTTATCGACTGATAACACCTTAATGTGATATTCCCTTCTGTCCACCTCGCCCCGCGAGGAAGACACCCAGTCAGACCACTGGAGCACAATAATAGCAAAAAAACATCAATTATACATTAATATTTACTTAAAAGAGAGAGATTTATGGAAAAAAGAATCATGACGTTTATCGCCTGTCTATTCCTTAGCATAGGAATGGCATTGGCACAAACTCACGTTTCCGGACAGGTCACCTCTTCTGAGGATGGAGCGCCAGTGATTGGTGCATCTGTCAAAGTTGTAGGCTCCAAGACCGCCGGTACTGTTACCGACGTGAACGGTGGCTTCTCGCTTAACGTTCCTGAGAACGCTAAGATTGAGATCTCGTCTATCGGTATGGTTACAAAGATTGTAAAGGCAGGCAAGAATATGAATGTTGTTCTTGACACTGACCAGCATAGCATCGACGAGGTGATGGTTATTGCCTATGGTACACAGAAGAAGTCGGCCTTTACTGGTTCGGCTGCTGTTGTAAATGCCGATGATATTGGCAAGGTGCAGGTTCAGAACCCTGTCAACGCTCTTGTAGGTAGAGCTTCAGGTGTGCAGATCAACACTGCATCAGGTCAGCCAGGCTCTAATCCAACTGTTCTTATTCGTGGTATCTCTTCTATCAACGCAGGCAACTCTCCGCTCTACGTTATAGATGGTGTGCCTTTTGATGGCGATATGAACGACATCAACCCTCAGGACGTTGAGTCGATGACTGTATTGAAGGATGCTGCTTCGGCTGCTCTTTACGGTGCTCGTGGTGCCAATGGTGTTATCATGATTACTACAAAGCGTGGCAACAAGTCGCGTTCGGCTATTACAGTAGATGCTAAGTGGGGTGCTTCTACACGTGCTGTGCCCGATTATGAGTACATCACAAGCCCTGCCAAGCACTATGAGGTTTGGTATTCTGCCTTGAAGAACTACTTCGTTAACTCTAAGGGCATGAACCTTCAGGATGCTCACGACAATGCTCTTAGTGCGATGCTCGCTAAAGATCCAAACAGCGATATGACTCTTTGGTACAATGTTTATAATGTACCTGAAGGTCAGCAACTCATTGGTATGAACGGCAAGCTCAATCCTAACGCTACTCTTGGCAACGTAGTTAATGGCTACTACCTTACACCAGACGATTGGACTGACGCTGCTTACAAGACAGGTTCACGTCAGGAGTATTCTTTGACTGCAACTGGTGGCAACAACGTTAGCAACTTCTACGGTTCTGCTAACTATCTTGACAACCAGGGTATCACAAACAACTCTAACTACAAGCGCTTCACTGGTCGTTTGAAGGCCGACTATCAGCTTCGTCCTTGGTTGAAGCTTGCAGGTAACTTCAACTATGCACACTACAACTCTAACTCGCTGAGCGAGGATGGTGCTTCAAACTCATCTGGCAATATCTTTGCATTGACAAAGGTTGCTCCTATATATCCGCTCTATATTCGCGACGCTGAGGGCAACATTATGTATGATAAGGTAGCTGGTATCAAGAGCTACGACTATGGCGACGGTTCGGTTATCGGCCTTGTTCGTCCGTTCCTTAATGGCGCTAACCCAATTTCGGACAACCAGCTCAATACCAACAACTCTGAGGGCAATACCTTCAACGCTATGGGTTCTGCTGAGATCCGTTTCCTCAAGGACTTCAAGTTTACATCTACCAACTCGGTATTCGTTTCTGAGTATCGTGGCACAGGTGTAGTAAATGCCTTCTTCGGTCAGTATGCTTCTTCTAACGGTATCGTTTCAAAAAGCCATTCTCGTACATGGACATACAACTACCAGCAGATTCTTAACTGGAACCATCTCTTTGGCAAGCACAGTGTAGACGCAATGGTTGGTCACGAGTATTATCGTGCACGCAGCTACTCGCTTTCTGCAAGCAAGCATGGTATGTTCTCTCCAGATAACAAGGAACTTAATGGTGCCATCGTAGACGAGGGTGCAGGCTCTGCAACTTCCGACTACAATACAGAAGGCTTCTTTGGTCGTGTAATGTACGACTACAATACCAAATACTTCGGTTCGGTTTCTTATCGTCGTGATGCTTCTTCACGTTTTGATCCTGATCATCGTTGGGGTAACTTCTGGTCGTTCGGTGCTGCATGGATTATCTCTAAGGAGAGCTGGTTCAACGCTCCTTGGGTAGACGAGTTGAAGATTAAGGCTTCGTATGGTGAGCAGGGTAACGATAATATCGGTAACTACCGCTACACCAATATGTACTCTATTGACAACTCTAACTACAATCCTTCTGTAGTTCCTGCGTCAATGGGTAACCCTAACATCACATGGGAGAAGAACGGTAACTTTAACGTTGGTGCCGAGTTCTCATTCTGGAAGGGTCGTCTTGCAGGTGATGCCGAGTTCTTTATCCGTAAGACCTCTGACATGCTCACCTATTTCCCATTGGCTCCTTCATATGGTTTCACTGGCAAGTATGCCAACGTGGGTAACATGGAGAACCGTGGTCTTGAGCTCCAGCTTACTGGCTTGCTCGTAAGCAACCACGATATGACATGGGATGTTCATGCCAACCTTACATGGTACAAGAACGAGATTACAAAGCTTGCCGATGAGCGCAAGGGTATGGAGGTAGATGGTGTTAAGGGTTACTCTTCAAGCAACTACTACTATGGAGAGGGCCGTTCACTCTATACATTCTATATGAAGAAGTATGCTGGTGTTAGCGACGACGGTCAGGCTATGTACTGGAGAGATGTTAAGGACGAGAATGGTAAGGTAGTAGACAAGGTCGCTACAACCGACTATTCTACAGCATCTTATCACCTCTGTGGCACCGCTCTGCCAGACGTATATGGTGGTTTTGGTACAAGCGTAGCTTGGAAGGGCTTCGACTTCTCTGTCGACTTCTCTTATCAGCTTGGCGGTCAGGTTTACGATAGCGACTATGCTTCAGCAATGAGCAACGGCGTAGGTTCTGTATTCCACAAGGATATCCTCAATTCGTGGACACCTGAGCATCATACCAACATTCCACGTTTGCAGTACAACGATCAGTATGCTACTTCTTCTAGCGACCGCTTCCTTACAAGCGCTTCTTACTTGAGCCTTAACAACATACAGCTTGGCTACACATTGCCTTCATCGCTTACATCTAAGGCTTACATCCAGAAGGTACGCGTTTACTGTACAGCCGACAACGTATGGGTATGGTCTAAGCGTCAGGGTCTTGACCCACGCCAAAGCATTAGCGGTTCGGTAACATCTGCTTACTATGCTCCGATACGTACTATCTCGGGTGGTATCACTGTAACATTCTAATCATAACAAAACAGACGATATATTATGAAAAAGATATTATCATACGGTATGAGCCTGGCTATGATGGCTACGGTGTCGTTCTCGGCTACAAGTTGTATCGAGGAGACCGTGCCTACCAACGGCTTTACTGAAGAACAGATAAAGGGCTCGGAGAAGGCTACTGAGGCTCTTCTTTGGGGTATGCCCGCAAAGCTTAACGACATCAATATGTTCGGCGACAGCCGCGGCTTTGACTGGGGATATGGTTCAATCATGCATATCCGCGACCGTCAGTCGGGCGATTGTACTCGTCCTTATGCTGGTGGTTACGACTGGTTTGCCCGTTACGAGTATAACCTCTATATGGGTGAGAACTCTATCTTTACCCAGTACTTGTGGAACTCTTACTACAAGTATGTACAGTCGGCCAACGAGATGATTAAGGCTGTGCCCGACGAGGCTAACGTTTCTGATGCCGTTAAGGGTATGAAGGGTGCTGGTTACGCCTTCCGTGCAATGCTTTATCTTGATATGGCACGTTGCTGGGAGTATCTGCCTACCGATGCTACAAGCAACATCAATGCCGATGGCAACGATGTATTGCATCTTACTGTGCCTATTATCGACGAGAACTCTACAGAGGAGTCAATCAAGAACAATCCTCGTGTAACACGCGAGAAGATGGCTGAGTTTATTCTTGGCGACCTTAAGAAGGCAGAGGAACTTATTCCTAACCTTGAGCCAAGCTCAAGAACATTGCCTCACCTCGACTGTGTGTACGGTCTTCTAGCTCGTTACTATATGTGGCTTGAGGATTATCCTAAGGCTTACGAGTATGCCAGCAAGGCAATTAATGAGACAAACACTACACCTATTACAGAGGATCAGGCTCTCAGCAAGACCAGCGGATTCAACGACCTCTCTAAGTGGATGTGGGGTATTCAGCAGGTTAAGGAGAATTCTTCTGTACAGAGTGGTATCTTGAACTGGACAGGCTGGATGTCTCCTGAGACAACCTTCGGTTATGCAAATGCAGGCCCTTATCCAATAATCGACAGCAAGTTGTATAGCAGTATCAGCAAGACCGACTGGCGCAAGAAACTCTATTCTCCTGGAACTCTTGACAAGAACTATGAGTGGTATCAGACATATGCTGCCGACCTTGAGAACATGAATATCACATACGACAAGTGGCCAGCATGTGTAGCTATCAAGTTCCGTCCAGCTAACGGTGCCGTAGGCGATCCTAACATCGGTGCTGCATCTGCTTATCCTCTTATGCGTGTTGAGGAGATGTACTTCATCAAGATCGAGGCTGCTGCTCACTCTAATGCAGAGGAAGGCAAGGAAGAGCTTGTTGACTTTATGAAGGAATATCGCGATCCGAGCTACAAGTGCACAGCTACTTCTCAGGCAGACATCATCAAGGAAATTGTCCTCCAGAAGCGTATTGAGCTATGGGGCGAGGGACAGTCGTTCTTCGATATCAAGCGTCTTGACTATGCTGTTAACAATGCTTATAATGGCACTAACCATCCTACAAGCGGTCAGCTTACTACAACACGCCGTCCGGCTTGGATGAACTGGGTAATCGTGCTTACAGAGCAGAACAACAATGCCGCTCTTGTGGGATGGAACAATCCAGACCCGACTGGCAAGTACTAATAACATCTGCAAACATAATAAACAGAATATATCATGAACAAGATTTTGAAATATGGTCTGTATAGCGTTATGGCTGCCATGTCGCTTGTGTCGGTATCTTGTACCGACGAATACAAGTACGATCCAGCCGATCCCGCTAATGCGGATAACGCAAAGGCTGCTATAGAGGCAGCTAAGACAAACTTCGTAATCGAGGGTGAAGACGCTGCTACTTTCACTTTCAACGTTACACGTCCTAACGGTGAAGGTGCTGCAACTGTTGCTCTTGAGTGCAACAACTCGAAGATTAGTATACCTGCAACTGTAGACTTTGCTGCAGGCGAGACTTCTAAAGAGGTAACTGCTACAGCTGATGTTGCAGTGGGCGAGACCCTTGATTGTGTAATCAAGATTGCCGACAAGGATGCAGATATCTATAGCGAGGCAAATGGTCACTATATGCTTAACTTTAGCGTTTCGCGCGACTATCCTTGGAATACTGTAGGTACATGTACTGTAGCCGACTTAACCCTCTCTCAAGGTCAGCTTCAGAATGATGGAATTCTGCTTCAGCAATACTCAAAGGATTCTTCTAAGTATCGTCTTTATAAGCCGTTCTACTATCTCTTTGGTCCGGACAATGGTGTTACTGATTGCAAGAACTTCGTGTTCTACCTCAACGAGGATATGACTCCTAAGAGTGTAGTGCCTTATACTGACGAGTTCAATCTCCTTGATCAGTATGGATTTGCCTACTATGGACCTGACAGTAACTATGCTTCTTATTGCTATTTCCAGTATGAGGAAGGTGCCTACTATGTAGGAGCTCTGCTCACACAGGGTGGCTCCCCGTATGCAAACTATAGCTTTGCTTTCTTCATCAACGAGTAGGAAGTAGTAGAGTTTATATGTTTTTAATTTAAACATAATACTAAAGAATAGACGCATTGACATTAATTGTACCAATGCGTCTATTTTTGCTTTTGAATTTTCAAACAAATTATTCAATATTAAAACCATTCATTCGATGAAAAAGATTTTATCTTCATCCCTTTTGCTGGTTCTTGCGCTATCGGCTACAGCCGCACCGCGTACAATGAAACAGAAGAAATCGGCTGCCTTGTCAGCTCTTTGCCGCATAGGCAACAATGGTGCTCGCCCTATGCGTGCTCCTTTAAACGCAGAGCTTAAGACGCTCGATGCATCAGATGCCTATACAATATTAGGTTATGAGGATGGTGGCTTTGCCATCATTGCTAACGACGACCGCAACGAGGCTATTGTAGGCTATTCGGATGCTGCTTATCTGTCGGCCAACTTGCCTGATGGTATGAAGTGGTATCTTGCAGCTCTTAACGAAGCTCTTGACAATACAGATGCTACACGCTATACCTTTATGCCTAAGCTTGAGCAAGCTGGTGGTGTTGCTCCACTTATGGAGTGCGAGTGGGGACAGTCGGCACCTTTCAACAACCTTGTTCCCCATAGCTATCCTACAGGATGTGTGGCTACAGCTATGGCGCAGATTTTCTATACCAATAAGTATCCTGAGAGTGGACAGGGCAAGAAGTTTGACTCTAACACCCGCAAGATGATCGATTTCAGCACCTTCACTTACGACTACTCTTCTATGCTTCCTTCTTACGGAGGAAAATATTCCAATACACAGGCTAAGGCTGTGGCTCAGTTGATGTATCATTGTGGGCTTGCCTCTAATATGGATTACAATGCTTCTGGTAGTGGTACCGGTGTGGACGATGCCCGTTCTGCAAGCATCGACTACTTCAAGTATAATGCCAATGCCAACGTGCATTATCGTTATGTGCGTCACTTGGAAGACTGGATGGACCTTATCTATTCGGAGATAGACGCAAAGCGTCCAATACTTTTTGGCGCAAGCGATAAGAATGGAACTGGTGGCCATGCCTTTGTGTTTGACGGTTACAACAGCGACGGTCTTGTACATGTCAATTGGGGATGGGATGGTGATTGCAATGGCTACTATGATATGAGCCTACTAAATCCTACCGACTCTTATAACAACAAGTATCAGTATAGCCAGGGTCAGGCAATGCTTACGGGGCTTGGCAAACCAACAGATGATATAATACGTGTAAGTGAGATTATTACCAAGGACAATTTCACGCTTACCTATGCCAATGGTGAAGTTTCATGTCCTGCTTTTTCTTTCTACAATCACAACTATTACGACTTCAATGGCGTATGGTTTCTTGTGTTGGCAGGTGTAACCAATCCCGATTACTTTAAGGCTATTACTGGCTATTCTTTTGAAAAAAATCCGATAGCTGGCATTGACGAGGAAGGTAGAATGAAGGGTATAAACCTTGGCGCATACTCGGCAGAACTGCCAAAAGGTTTGCCAGATGGTGTATACTTGATTTATAACTGCGTACAGGACAATGGTTCCAACTATGTCAATTTGATTACGGCTCCTGATGGTGTAAACCAGTATTACACACTTGAAAAGAAGGGTACAAGCATTACCTTGTATGAGGGTGTTGTTACTACAGGTATCTCTTCTGTAGTAGCCGGTGCCAACAAGAAGCTTGACGGTTCAGTATACTCTATTGATGGTCACAAGCTTTCTGGTAGCCTTGATGTTCAGCCTTCTGGTCTATACATCGTTAATGGCAAGAAAGTAATCAAGTAATCTTACGTCTTATTATATATAATAAGGTGTCGCTTCTATGTCTTAAAGCACAGAGGCGACACCTTATTTTTATTCAGTATAAAAGATAAAAACGTTTATTCTGCTCTCTTCCAATCCAGAATTCCCTTTCCTTCTTCGTCAAGCTCAATGCCAAGTCCTATTACTTTGCGCTTGTCAGCCTTGAAAGGTTCCATATATTGACGGTTGAGGATTTGCTTAGTGGCAGCATCTTTGCCACCGTTGTTACGTAATTTCAGTTCTATGACATAGATATAGCGTGAGGTCTTCACCGTCATGTCGATTCTTCCAGTAGAAATCATCTTTTCTACTTCTACATTCAAGCCTATAGCATTGAGAATGGTGCTGATGATAAGGCGGTAGCGTTCCTCCATATCCATAGATGCTAGTTTCTTGTTGCTGTATGGAACGTCGGCGATGAGGGCTTTTAATGAATTCATAGCTTCGTCTATCTGACCAGTGCCCAATTCTCTGTAAAGACAAGCTTGTAGCGACTGTATTTCGTTTTCAGAGCGCATAGCAAGAGCAGGCAGCACAGTTTCGTATAATGCTTGCTTGACTTCCTCATTAGGGAACCCTAAGATATAGCCAAACTCATCACTATCCTTTATTGTGAGATACCCTGACTGATATAGGAACAGTTCGGCACCGCCTCCTGATACATCAGACAGTTCAAGGGTGTTGCGCATTACAGAACAATTCTCAAATTTGCTGAGACGAAGTTCTGCATTGTCAACAAACTTTGGGAGTAATGACGTTGCTCCGGATGATGCCCAGAAATTAATTATTTCTTTGGATTTCAACGCATTGACCAGACTGTATGGATTGTAAACATCCACCATGTTGCGACGGCTGAAGTGATAGCCGTCGTAATATGCTTTCAGTCGGTCGTGAGTCTCCTGTACCGACCAGTTGTTTGCTTCGCTCATCTGTTTGAGTTCAGGCATAAAGTTCTCTTTTATCTCCTCTTCCGTAATGCCGCAGATGGCAGCATATTCTGGCATAAAGCTGATGTTAGACAGATTGTTAAGGACAGAGAAGAGAGAGATTTGTGTGAACTTGGTGATGCCCGTGATGAAAATAAAATGTTCGTACTCGTCGTCAGCCTTAAGTATGGCAAACACTTCACGGTATACCCCCGTGCATTTCTCGTGTTCTGGAGTTCTCCATGAATGTTGCAGGGGAGAGTCGTATTCGTCTATAAGGACAGCTACTCTTAGTCCCGTCTGCTTATAGGCAGTGGCTATAATTGCATGAAAGCGGTCGGCAAGCATGGCTGTAGGATCAGGAGTAATGTTGTATTTCTCCTCATAATCCTTAAAGCGCAGGTTCAGGTAAGAGCGCAGAGTATCTTCGTTGGCACCTCCACGGCTCATGTCAAGACGTATGACGGGATATTGCTTCCAGTCTTTCTCCAGTTGCATAATCTTCAGTCCTTCGAACAGGTCTTTTCTGCCTTCAAGGTACGACTCCAGCGTATCGACAAGCACAGACTTGCCGAATCGACGTGGGCGACTCAAGTAGTTATACTTATCCCCCAAGTTTACCATGTTCCATACAATGTCGCTCTTGTCCACGTAGAGATAGTTCTCCTCTCTGATAACTTTGAACGACTGAATGCCTACTGGCAGTCTCCTAAATCTGCTGTCTGTCATATCTGTTGCCTCCTATTTGCCTTGTTTATGCCTTATATCTGCGAAGATACATTTAAAAATGATAACCTCCAAACTTTTGTAATCATTTATCTTTTATACAAGATAAAATTGCTATTTTTGTGGAAAACTCTTATAAAATGGATAAACAGTCAAAATATTGTGAACTTCTATCACAGATAGAGGTGTTTGCAAATGCAGAAGACAAAGCCATAAGTGTGCTATCGAATTGTGCTGCGGTGATGAAGATGGTCTTTCCTAAGGAGTATTTCTGGGTAGGCTTTTATATTGTCGATGGCAATGAGTTGGTTCTCGGACCTTTCCAGGGCACTCCAGCGTGTACAAGGATAAAGCATGGACGTGGTGTTTGTGGCACCGCTTGGAAGGAAGGCCGCAGTATTGTGGTAGAGGATGTGGAAGAGTTTCCCGGTCATATAGCATGTTCGTCGTTGTCAAGATCAGAGGTTGTTGTACCTATATTTTCAGAAGGCATAGTAGTAGGTGAGATAGACATTGACAGCACCGAACTGTCCACATTCGACGACATGGACAGAGAATATCTCGAAAAGGCAGCTGAAATCATAGCTCCCTTTATGGCAAAGCTTGCCACGGTATGAAGAAAAACTACACATACACATTATTTAATAATATGGCGTTAAAGCAGTCTGTTTCATTTTGACGAAACGATTACTTTAACGCCATAGTTGTTTCTACGGACTACCTTGTCCGTATAATTTCTATTTGTGAACCATTATGGACTTGTGCAGGTCATGTATATCTAATAACTTTGCACAAAAGTTAATGATAATAAAAATTAATAAAACATAACATGAAAAGAATCGCATTTTTATTTGTGTTTATGATCATAGCTTTCAGTTCGCTTAATGCCAAGAGTTATCATTTTGATATGGCGCATAGCTATGAGGTACAGATTGTTCGTGTTGCCCAGCAGGGCACAAAATTCTTAAAAGCTTGGGGTGTTGCAAGTTCTCCGGATAAGGCTATTGATATGGCTATGCAGGATGCTGTGGCAGCTTGTATTTTTACTGGGGTGGAAGGAAACGAGATAGCAGGTAAGATTCCGCCACTTGCTGCTGATAGGAGCGTTTACGAAGAACACAAGCAGTTTTTTGATACCTTTTTTAAGAAGGGCGAATTCTTTCAGTATGTGAAGAATGTCAACACTGGTTATCCCACTGGTGAAAACAATGTAAAGACGGGTAAAGGACGTAAAGTCGGAATCTTTGTTGTTGTGATGTATGACAATCTTCGTAAGCTTCTGGAAGATGAAGGTATCATCAAGAAGCTCAATAGCTATTTTTAATCCCATATAATAATGGTAATTATTAATTCAAATTAAATCATAGATAATGAAAAGAATAGTTTTGTCTTTTGTGGCTTTCCTATTTGCCGTATTAACCTTTGCTCAGACCACAGCCAATCAACCTAAGGCCATGAAACCTATTATCATGGTTATTCCTGAGAAAGCTTGGTGTGTGAACAATGGTTTTGTCAAGAGTAACGACCCAAAGACACCTGATTATGAAAAGGCTCTTCTTAATGATGATGTGCTTATTGTTATCACCAAGATGGGTGGCATTATGCAGGAGCGTGGCTATCCGTTGAAGAACTTGCAGAGTGCGCTCGACGAACTTAAGAACGAGGGTGCGATGGATATGGCTCTTACATCGAAGGCTGACGGTGAGATTGTGGAGGACGAGCTCGATCAGCTTACGCGTGTGGCTCAGGCTGACATCCTTGTTAATATAGCTTTCACACGCACCACTCATGGTCCGCGCAATATGGTGGAGTTTCGTGTTACTTCCATTGACGCAGCTACAAGCAAGCAGATTGGCGGTGAGATGGGTCGCAGCTCGGCATCTGGTGCACCGATCTCAACATTGCTCGAAGAGTCTGTATTAGGATTCATTGATAATTTTACCGGAAGCATACAGAGACATTTCGATGATTTGATTGCCAATGGTCGCGAAGGTTCGGTTATCTTCAAGATTGCCAGCGATTGTCCTCTCAACTTCGAGTCGGACGTTACTCTGAATGGCGAAACCGGTGAGTTGAGCGAAGTGATTGACTACTGGATGAACGAGAACACCGTGAATGGCTCATTCACACAGAACGGCAAGACCCGCAACCGAATGTCTTATGAGCAGGTTCGCTTCCCGCTTTTCGGCAAGGGCAAATTCGGTGGAAAGCCTAAGGCCATCAATATGGAGGGCTTCATAAAGCCTATCACATCTTTCCTTTCTCAGTTCGGGGTGTCTGTTGCCACTGTACCAGTAGGTATCGGCAAGGCATATGTTGTGCTTGGCGGAAAATAAAAAATACGTTATAACATATTATCATGAAGGTAAGGATTTTAGTGGTGGCATTGGCTGCATTATTCTACGGCACTGCCACAACCGTCAAAGCACAATCGGCGAAAGACATCGGAGTGATAAGTCTCAACCCTGTAGTGCCTGAGAACGACGGTCTCGGATTGAAGGCCACTGCTATGTTGAAGACTAAGCTTAACCAGATAGCTACAGTTAATGGCATGTCGGGTTCGGGTTTCGACAACCGTTTCATCATAACGGGGCATATACAGAAGTTGAGAAGCGAGCAAACTCAGACCGTTCCGCAGAAGAATGCCGTGTTGGTAAGCATAGGCATATACGTAGGTGACGGTCTTGACGGCACACTTTATTCTAATTTTTCTACCGAGGCGAAAGGTATCGGCGACTCTGAGGACCAAGCCATAGCTGCCGCCGTGAGAAAGCTGAATCCTGCTTTGCCACAATTGCAGGAGGCTGTGGCAAAGGGAAAGCAGCGCATCACGGAATATTATGACCGTATGGCTGCCAACATCATCCAGACCGCCAAGGCTTCTGCCGCAGCAGGAAAGTATGACGAGGCGATGAACATGCTCTTTGCCATACCGATGGGAAACAAGGATTTTCAGACAGCGCAGTCGCTCATAGCACAGTATGGCAGCACGTCGCTCGAGAAGAATAATCTTGACATTGTCCGCCAGGCACGCTCGGCATGGAGTTCTGATCCAACAGAAAGCGGAGCAGCAACGGCAAGCGATTTACTTGAGAGTCTTGAGATGCCATCTGCAAAGGTGCAGGCTGAAGCTAAGAACCTACAGACGGAGATGGCTGCACGCATTAAGGCTGTAAGTGACCGTGAGTTCCAGCTTGAGAAGCAGAAGGCACAGGACGAGAAGGAGGTGCAGATTGCCACAGTACGTGCGGCAGCATCAGTGGCAAAGGCATACGTGGAGAGCCAGCCTAAAGTTGTATACCACTATTATTGGTGGTAAGAAACATATAAGAATCATAACAATAAACACTTATTATGAACAAGAAATACTTGTTTGCCTCAATGATATTTGGAGGCGCAATGATATTCACGTCGTGCAGCAGTGACGACAATGAAATCTTCGTGGGTGACAATTTCTTTACCGACCGTCAGGCAATAATTGACGAAATCAATGCCTTGACTTATCCCCAGGGCTTTACCGAGTCTGACGATAAGCATCCCGAATATAAAAACATGGACCCTGAAGTCTACACAGACAAGAAAACGACCGAAGGTCGTGGCATAGAAGGATATTATGGCTATGTGGATTTAGGACTATCTGTGAAGTGGGCTTCTTCAAACCTTGGCTCTGTGAGCCCTGTCACTGAGCACAAAACTTTAGAGCAGACCTTGCAGGAGTTGGAGGACGAGCTTGGCATCAAGCCAATGGAAAAGCCGTCGTTCACTAATAATAAGAACAACACTTATCCAACGACAATGAGTTACGAGGAGTATCTCAGATCGATGGACATAAAGGAGTTGTATTCGGCATACAACAGATACAACAATTATTGTATGACCAAGACAAGTGCCCATGATAACGCAATTGTAAGATATAACAACACCCAATATGAGAATCACAAGTATCTCTTTGCTGTGGGCGATGGTTATCCTTGGGGAGGACTGGGCATGTGGGATTATCTCGGAACCAAGGAAGCCCCGATGGATATTGCTAGCAATGCTGAGTTTGATGTCGCTACTTACATTCTTGGCGAAGGCTGGAGCATGCCGACTAAGGCACAGTGGCAAGAGCTTATCGACAAGTGTCAATGGAAAAAGTATGACAATTACTACGTTGTGACCGGACCTTCTGGCAAGAGCATTGTGCTGCCTTGTGCATGGTATCACACGTCGGAGCAGACAGGCAGAGAAGTATACAATGTCTATCTTTACGACAGCAAGGAGTTTAAGCTTGGCGGTTTCAGAGATTTGTTCTCTATCCGCCCCGTACATACAAAATAACAATCAACTGCATTTTTATAATAGGATACAATGAAAAGATATATATTAGCGACTCTTTTGGCTGGATTCCTTGCTGCTCCAATCTCAGCAAAGGAAAAGCCTTTCTACGATTCTAAGAGCAATATTGTCTGCATCACGGGCAATTATAATCTGCTGGCATATGGTAATAAATACCGCAAGGTGGAGGTTGAAATACCCGATTCATGTTCGGCATACAGTGGCAAGCAGCTATGCAAGATTCTCAACGACCAAGAAATAGGTAAGCAGATACTCGACTATCTATTCTGCTATAATGGCACATCGCTTTCAGAAGAACGATTGAAGGACCTTGCACTGCAAAATGTACTGAAGTCGGACGACGAGCGTGCGGCGATAGGCGTGATTTCAAAGGATGACATATTGAAGGAGGATTATCTCCCGATATTGGAGAACAACTACATTTTCCTGGTGAGCACAGTGGGAGGCAAGAAGATATGGAATGCCTACAAGGTTGAGATTGACAAGGATGTGCTTGAGCAGGTATTCAACTGCTGGGATGATATGAGCAAGTATAACCAGATAAGCGTGCCCGTTTCATTAGTAGCTTCCGACAAGGCAAAGATGACTTATGACGTAGACACCCATGAATATGTGCTTAAGAACAAGACCAAGAGAAAGATGTCTCTGAAGGTGCCAGCTTTCGCCATTCGTGGACAGGTGACAGGCAGAAATCCTTTCGCTACAAATATCGGCCATGTCAATGGTCTGAAGTCGTGTGACAAGGTGGCCATCTATCGTACAAAGGATAAGAACGGCAAGATGTATTCGTCGAAGGTGAGCACCACAAGAGCTTGCAATGTTAACGACAGTACAGCCAATCTCTACACTTTTGCAGGAGGACAGGCTTCATATAAGAAAGGTGACGTAGCTGTCTATCAGGCAAGCTCAAATACTAGTCTGAGCATCACTGGCGGATACATGGAACACTCGTATGATGTCAGTCTGACCTTCGACATGCGTTTGAGTCTGAGCACAGCCGGCATATCTCAGTATCTTATGGTAAAGGCAGGAATGGGAACATATGAGAACAGTAAACGTCTTTATGCCACAAATACTGGTGATGTGGTAAAGAGCCCTGTTATTATGAATTTAGGTTTGGGTTATGGTGTAGGATTTGAGTTTGCCCATTGCGTTGAGTTTATGCCTTACGTGATGGCACAATGGGAGGGCAATTATTTCGCCAACAAGTATGAGTCGCCCAATGCCACATATAACGACGGCATAAAGGACTACCACTCGTCTGACTACGGAAAGTCTGTACTCTCGAATGCAGTGCGCATTCCTATAGGTGCAAAGTTTAATGTCAACATCTTCTATCCCGTCCAGTTGGTTGCAGGTGCAGAATACGCTGTCAATATCAATCTTGACAATATAGGCGACAAGGATGACTCTACATTACATGGTGATGCAGATAGATTCTTCTTCAAGCCCACAGGCTACAAGCGCGACGGTCTGAGCGTCTTTGCAGGCTTAAGATTCAACTTCTAACACCTTATTTATAATATAGAAATGTGGCATTCTCGGTACCCTCAGAGAATGCCACATTTATTATTTTCGTTTGTGAACCATTATGGACTTGTACAAGTCATGAATATCTGATAACTTTGCCATAAACTTAATTATATCTAAAAATTTTTTTATTATGAAAAAAATCTATTTAATTTTTATGCTATTATTTGCGTTTACACTAGTAGGTAACGCACAAGGAACTGATGACATTACGCAACTCACAAAGAAAGCGGAGGCTGGAAACGCTGAAAGCCAAAGACTTTTAGCTTTACAACTGATAGAGGCAAAAGATCCAATAAATGGCATCAAATGGATAAAAAAAGCAAGTGCGAATGGTGATGCTGAAGCACAGTTTATCGTGGGTAAATTTTTATGTGAAGGTCTTCCTGGCTTTTTTAACAAAAACATGACAGAAGCCATGAACTTGTGGAAGAAATCAGCTGATAAAGGCAACTACTTAGCGGCCTGTTATTATGGATTGGTAAAACTGTCAGGAGAACACAACATCACAAAAAATGTTGCGGAAGGAGTGAGGTATCTCCGTATTGCAGCTGACCATAAAGACAAAACTGCAATAACTACGTTGGTTGGCGACTATTGTAATGCTATGTATAACCAAACTAATTATGGAGTAAAGAGATACTTATCCTACAATGATTTTGTGAAGTATTTAAAGATGGGTGCAGAATTAGGAGATGAGGATTTGCAAGCGATTTATAATAATTTACCCAAATTACAAGTCGCTATAGAACAAGAAAAAAGCCTTGTGGCAAAGTATGGACAAAAAGCATTCGACAGCATAAAAAAAGGCAAAGTCTACATCGGTATGCCAGAAGGAATTCTCACAGAATACAAAACCTTGGAGGACGATGGTACCAGATATCAAATGTATAAATATAATGGTCCTTCACGGGATAAAGTAGGAACATATAAACAATATATACCTAATGCTGGTCTACAAATGGCCAATATCTTAGGAAAAGTTTTTCCAAGAATAGTAAAAGTTAGAAATGGTAAAGTTACCAATGTTGTTTATTAATAATAATGCATTAATATGAAAGTAAGAAACATTTTTATAATTGCATTGATTGCAGTCCTAGGACTGTCATCATGCGACCCTAACAAGAGTAAGGTTGAAGAAATGACCAACCAGTTTGTCACAGCTCTGCAGAATAACGATGTGGCAACAATCTATGACTTGTATCCTGACGCTAAATTAGTCAGTAATATGAAACTACCACGAGTGATTCAACTTGCTGACATCGACGTGGAAAAGGACAATGCTACAGGTAATTACACGGCAACAATAAGAAACCCAAGAGAACAGAAACTTGAGTTTAAGGTTGTTGGCAATGACCAGTGGCAGATTGTTGACTCCTATGGACTGTTCAATATTGATGAACAGTATTCAGACCTTGCAGTAAAGTCTGGGGTACCAATGAAGAAACTCTCCGATCTTGCGCTTAACTCCCTGTTCAAGGAAGATAGTGATTTCATGAAATTTTTCATGAAGAAGTTCGGACAACTGACGGAAATGAAATTGAAAAGGTTTGACGGTGTGTACAATCGTCAGTACTCTTGGGTTAATATCGAACAGAACATTAGAAACGAAGGTGAGTTTCCGGTAAGGGGTACGAACTATGATGTAGTTTTTCATTTTACCGACAATGACGGCAACTCCGCACCAAGTACAAAAACTGTTTCTGGAGTTGACCTTCAACCTGGTGAGACTTTTACCTATAACTTCCAACTTGAAGGCTATGCAATGGCTGCCTATAACCACGCACTGAGTTGGACAGTAACCTTCAACCAAAAGGGTGGCAACACACTGAAGGACATTCTGAAAAAAGCCAAGTTTACCGGTTCCGAATACACGGAATTTACAAAGGAGAACAAGGACGTAAAGAAAATAGAAAAGAAGTAAGCAGTATAAATCAAAATAAGGAAGTAAAAGACTATGAAGAAAATAGTATATCTATTCTTGGTGTTCATCACCATTGGTGTGGTGTCGTCATGCAATTCGAAGTCTGCAAAGGAGGCTGAGTTACGTAAGCAGATGGTTGCAGACTCCATTTATAACGATTCGATAAGTAAAGAAGAGAAAGCAGCTGAGCTGAAGGATAAGAAAATCGAATTTCTGAAGAATTTCTACAAAAACACTATCTATTCGTCTGATGAATTTGGTTCTGAGTCATATTCTGCTTATACCGCAAATTTTGAGCGTCATCTATCGCCTAAAGTTAAGAAAGCATTGGCCGATTATGATGATGGAATTGATTACGGACAAGGAGAGCACGGTGAATATATTAAATGGTTTGTACTCGGCGATGAAGGTGATTATGGCGACGAAGGACCAAAGATGGATTATGAAGCTGAGGCCGACAATTGGTTTAAGGTGACAATAAGCGATAAAACCACGGTAAGAATAAAAGTTGACAGTGATCCCGAAGATGACGAGAACTTCATTGTGACTGGTCTCGAATGTCCTAATTATGGTATAAAGGTGACTCCATAATAGCTATATATTTGAATAGGTTACATCACTCTTCAAAAAAATCAAAAAGGTTAAGTCATTAGTGTCCCGATTTCAACGGGACACTAATGACACTTTATTTATAACTAATGGATTGTAAAGTCTAAAAGTGAAGTAAAACAATGTTCGTTTATAGTTGATTTTTAATGACATAGCATATGTATCTTACTCAACTTTTAGACTTAACAAATTACTGGTAATTTCTAACAACTACTTACAATGAGCTTCCAAGATTTAAAAAAGAAAATAATAGATATGCAAAATGATTCTATATATCAGAATCTTTCGGCATCCTATAACAAACAAAATATATTCAGCATATTGAAAATTGAGCGTAATGAGAACAGACATAGCGCTTTCTTGTGTTGGCTTTTCAATCCTGACTCAGAGCATGGTCTGGGTCTTATTCCTTTGAAAAAGGTGCTGGCACTGTATGCATTACATAATGAAGCTCTGCAACCAGACCTTGCAATGTTGATGATAAGCGGAAATTATCAACTGGAAGTAGAAGATTGTACTACAGAAAGATCTCTTAATCAGATATCAGGAAGCGGGGGTAAGGACCGATTGGATATATGGATGAAACTGTGGCTGACTGATTGTGATGGCAATAAAATGATGATGCCATTGGTGATTGAAAACAAGATATACTCAAATGAGGGGCAAAACCAAACAAAGAAATATCACGATGCGGTCGCCCAATATCTGGCTAAAGAGAAAAGAGCCCATGCCATCGAAATATATCTGACCCCCGACGATACAAAAACATGCAGTTGTGAACAATTTGTACATCTTACATATCAAACTCTGCTTGATAATGTGATAGAGCCATTGACTGCATACCCAATGTCATCTGAGTATAGCGACTTGATTAATGCCTACATTGAGAATCTGAGTGTGCCAGCGACACAATGGACTGATGATAAAGAAATCGACCCTAACAAGTTGTCAAACTCTATTCTGGCTATATCTTCGACTCATCGAAAAAATCTAACTGATTTGTATAGCAGATATAAAGAGCTGTATGATGCCGCATTGTTTGTGGCTGGAGGTGAGGCGACCAGAAAACTTATGAATGACATAAATGTGAATAGTGAGTATGTAGAACTGCTACAGAACTTTTGGGACAACAACATCAATCTGTTTACCACCATATTGTATGTGTGCAAAAGCCAGATTGTAGAAGGTCACGAAGGTGAACTGATGAACGTGTTCAAGCAGAATCGTCGAGACAATTCAAAATATCGCGTTCTTTGGGATAAGAACGGTGACGGCAATTGGACTACTATAGATGGTTTTGAAAATTCTCTGTCCAAGGGTAGAACTGTTGCTGTTTTCTTCATGAAATGGATGGAACTTTCGTTACCTAAAAGCATTGATGAGGTTAGAGCAGCATTCCCTACAAAAATCAATTCATATTATGCCCACAATAAAAAGAAGAAACAATACGATAGTGTGATATGCTTATCTGAAGATGATAAAAAGGCAAAAACAGAATCAGGTTTTGAAATAGAAATCACTAATAGTTGGGACTTGTATCCTATAAAGCAAGACGCACCTTTTGGCCCTGGGTATGGTACGTTATATGAAGGTAATAAGACCGTTGGTAAAGCTATGATTGCAAAAATGTGGCGCAAAGGCGACTTTAAAAGTTTCCTCGAACACATAAACAAACAAAGCAATACTCTATTCAAGCGTGTCAAGATTGTACCTGCCTATTAATTATGACAATTGATATATAAATCGTTGTTCAGAATAAAGATCAGAATAAAAGTGCTGGTGTTTGTTGAAATACCAGCACTTTTTTTGAAATTTTCCCTTCACATTACTATATTATATTAGGTATAACCAAGAAACAAAACAATATGGCAGGTAAAATGTCTTTATGCATTATCAAATACACCTATACACGCTATGTAGGGGTGGACATCGAAAAATATACTCGGGGAATATATGAGTATGTGAAGGAAGCTTTCGGGGAGTTGCAGCCACAAATGTCGGAGCCAGGAACTATACCAGACATGCCTGACTATTTGGACGTTGTGCTCATAAAAAAGGACGGCAGCAACTTCTTAGAAATGGATATCGTAAGACGTGCCATCAATATTCCGCGCGACTTTCAGATGGAAGGATTGGTCCTGGAAATCAATATCACTAACTGCGATGGTACAAAATACCAGAAGAAACACCATTATCATCCCTAACAAAGACAATGTGGAAACTATGAAAAAATTAACTTACGACGCATTTAAGCGAATGCGAAAAGACGAGAAGGAGGATGTGTTTCGCCAAGCTCACGATTGCAGCATCCGCAACAAGCGACAGTTGGAGCAATCGAAGCTATGCGGCTGCTTTAGCTGCTGCGAGATATTCCCGCCATCCGAAATAACAGACTACATATCAGACGAAGAACCTACAGCCGAATGTCCCTACTGCCACATCGACGCTGTAATAGGCGATGCCTCCGGCTTCCCTATCACCGAGGAGTTCTTGAGGGAAATGATGCATAGATGGTTTTGGTGAAAAGAAGGATGGCAAGATAAAGATGTGTAGAATTTAATAAATAAGTAAAAATTTCAATAGAAAACTAATGGAAAGTTAGTTTTCTATTGAAATTTTTACTATTTTTGTCGCAACATGAGCAATATTCTAACCACATTAGGCAATATTCCAGTTACTTCTTCGGTCATAGCCTCGCTTTATCCCGATGTAAAGACAAAGTTTGCTAAAGTAGCACAACTGGAAAGGGCGGATCCGCCTTAGGCGAAACTTGTTTGTCGTAAACCCGGAAGAAACAGGTCTTCCTCTATCTTCAGGATTAATAGCCAACCATTTGTTAGCACCATCTTATGTTTCCATGCAAACAGCGTTGCGTTATTATGGATTAATACCAGAGGCGGTATATACAATCCAATCAATGACGTTTAAGGCAGCAAAGGAGTTCAATACTCCAGTGGGCAATTATTGCTACTATCATATTTCAAGAGAAACTTATCCTATAGGTATCACTCAAATAAAAGAGGGAAATAGTGTTTATATAATGGCTACTCCAGAAAAGGCGTTATGTGATTTAATAGCCAATCAACCTGGAATCAATTTGAGATATAAAAAGGAAGCCTTAGAGTTTTTGGAGGAAAACCTAAGATTTGATATGGATAAGTTCTGTCAATTCAATCCGGAAATATTCCTTGCATACGCAAAAAACGGAAAGAAGTCAACATCAATACTTACCATTCTAAAACTTTTACAACATGAATGATATCTACCAAAATATGCTATCTGCTTACGATCTGTCCACAGACCAATCTAAAAGAAATGCGACATTCGAGGTATAAGTCCCATTATCATAGATTTCTTGGAGAAAAATAGGAAAGGAATGTTGCTGTAAATCAATAGTTTTGCTTATTATGAACTATTGTGAACTTGTCGTATTCACATAAATTGTGTAATTTTGCAAAACTATTATAATACGGCAATTACAAAACTTGAAATCTATGATAATAAATAAGTTGTTGAATAAGTGCTTATACATTGCTGTTGTCAATATCTTTCTGTTGGCTTGCTCTTCGGGAGCAGAAAACGGTGTGGACGATGAGCCTACACCTCCGCAGCCCGAAAAACCAACAGTGCGTATACCCATTGGCATAAGCACCTCTATAACTCGTGTCACTGAAACGGCATTTGAGAGTGGCGATCGGATAGGACTTTATGTTGTAAATCGTAACGATGATGGCTCGCATAATGACCTAAAGCCTTCGGGCAATTATGTTGACAATATGCGCTATACATATTCTTACAATACTTGGACTCCCAACGAGACAGTGTATTGGAAGGATGACAAGACTTGTGCTGATTTTTATTTGTATTATCCTTATCAGGCAGCACACGTTAACGAGAACCCTGTGGTGTTTAAAGTAGAAGCTGATCAAAGCAATGTCAACTCTTATAAGAATTCCGATGTCATCATTGGTTCTACGTTAAATGTGGCGCCAAGTCAGACGACTGTCTACATTGCCTCAAAGCATGTGATGAGTCAGGTGATTATAGATTTGAAGCCAGGCGAAGGATTTACCGATGCTTCGCTGGCAGCTTCAGATGTTAAGGTGACGCTTAACATACCAGCCGTAAGTGCCAACATAGACCTTGCAACGGGCAAGGTGAAACCTATTATGAATTATGATGGCGAGTCATTGACTATGACTCCGATGACACCATACAAGGACGGCAATGTCTATCGTGCCATTGTGGTGCCGCAGCAAGTCTCGCAGACCAATCTGATAAATGTGAATGTGGACGGACGTGACTTTGTGTTCTCCAAGGCTTTCGATTTTGTAAGTGGCAAAAGCTATACGTTCAATGTAACACTTGCCAAGAAAAGCAGCGGCTTGAACGCCACCATAACCGGATGGGACTCAGACGGTGTAGACTATGGTGGAACGGCTACTGAGGAATAATCTGTATTTTATTGATTACTGTTGCATGATAAGGAAACACATAAACTTTCTTATATATATTGCCATAACTATATGTGTGGTGTTGTGTGTCGGTTGTGCTGACGGACTGTTAGGCGCTGACGGCACACAGCACCACGCCCAGCGTATTGAGCTTTCTGGCGAGATAGACCAGGTGGCTGTGACGCGTGTCAACAACGGCGGTTTTTGCAACGGTGACGGAATGGGCATCTACATTGTTGATTATAATGCCGACATACCAGGCACGCTGCAGCAGAGCGGCAACCATGCCGACAATGTATGCTACACTTACGATGAAGCCAACCGTAAATGGAATTCTGATTATGACGTTTACTGGAAAGACTTCCATACCCATATAGACGTATATGGCTACTATCCATACGCCAAATCCGTAAATATCGACAACTATACTTTTAATGTGCAGCGCGACCAACATAATGCGACTGCCGACGGCAAGATGGGCGGTTATGAGGCGAGCGACTTCCTTTGGGGCAAGTTGAACGACGTAGCACCCACCAGTGCCGCTTTGCGTCTGCTGCTGAGACACCGTATGTCGAGTGCCTGCGTGAAACTGCTGAAGGGCGAGGGCTTTACCGATAGCGAATGGGAAGGTATGGATAAGACAGTGCTTGCCACCAATCTGGCGCGTAAGGCAAGCATAAATATGGCAGACGGAACCGTGAAAGTGGCAGGTGATGTGGAGAAATCGGCTACCATTCCCTTGCAAGTGAACAATGAATGGCGCGCAATCGTAGTGCCTCAGACTGTCCCGGCTGGCACAACACTCTTCAGTATCACTATAGGTGGCACACCGTATAAGTTTGCGAAGAACGAGCCGCTTACCTATGTGTCGGGCAAGATGATGAAGTTCAACATCAGAGTGGATAAGGCCGAGGGTAATGGCAAGTATCGTCTCACGCTTGTAAGCGAGAGCATAGTTCCTTGGGAGAATGAGCTCCAGAGTCATGACGCCACGGCTACTGAGTATGTTGTTATCAACTCCACTGCAGGACATCTTAAGGACTCGATAGTCGCTTCGCATAAGGATATTGCCATGGTGAAACGCATGAAGGTGACTGGCACTATTAACGTGTATGATTTTATAATTATGCGCGACAGCATGCCAAAGCTTACGGCTCTAAATCTAAAGGATGTAAGAATCAAAAGAGTATACAATTATACAGTAGGAGGTGTTGAGTATTGGACAGATTATGCTGAAGATGATGTATTGCCTTTTAATAGTTTCACTGGTAAAAGAACGCTGACAAGCTTTGTGTTTCCTGACGTTCTTAATCGTATTGATGTAGGCGCTTTTGCCGGCGCTGGTCTGAAGGGTTCTCTCAATATTCCCGAAGGTGTGGTAGAGATAGGTCCAGGGGCTTTTATAGACAATGACTTTACTGGTATCTTGACATTACCTTCCACATTGAAGAAAATAGGCTCTGGTGCTTTTCGTGAGTGTTGTTTTATATGTCCATTGAACTTGCCGGATGGAATCGAGGAAATCGGAAGTGTATGTTTTGAGAATTGTCGGTATCTGTATGGCAATCTGACATTGCCAAGTCATCTGAAGAAGTTGGGTTCAGCCGCATTCGCTAAATGTTCTGGCTTGAAAGGCGACTTGGTGATTCCTAAATCTTTGACCGTCATACCCTCGGACGCTTTTAACGCATGTGGGTTGGGAGGCAGATTACAGTTGCATGATGGTATCACTACTATAGGAAATGGTGCATTTGGTCATAACGGATTTAAAGGCGAACTTGATTTGCCGAAGAGTCTTACAGAACTTGGAGGTAACAACTTCTGGGGAAATTATTTCTCAGGAAGCCTGAAGATACCCAAGGAATTGACAAACATTTCAGAAGAAGCTTTTTCAAATTGTACTTTCGAAGGAGAGGTGGAGATACCTGAAGGTATTACGTATATCCATAAAAGAGCATTTATAGCAAGTGAAAATCTGCAAAAGGTTATCTTGCCAAGCAGTCTTGAGTTTATAGATGAGTATGCCTTCTGGTATTGCAAATCGCTTCGCGTAATTGAATGTAAGAGCACCGTTCCTCCACTCGTGAATAGCACAGCTTTCGATAAAGTTCCATTAGAAGATCTCACTGTTATAGTGCCAGAGTCTGCTTTAAATGACTATAAGTCGTCAGATTTCTGGTCGGGTTTATTATTAAAAATTGTAGAATGATAAGAAAACACATAAACATTTTTATATACATTGCCATAATGGTCTGTGTGGTGTTGTGTGCTGGTTGTGCTGAAGGATTGTTTGGCGAAGACTGCACACAGCATAGCACCCGTCGTATTGAGCTATTAGGCGAGATAGACCAGGTGGCTGTGACACGTGTCAACGACGGTGGCTTTTGCGACGGCGACGAAATGGGCATCTACATTGTTGACTACAAGGCTGGCACACCCGGTACGCTACAGCAGAGCGGCAACCGTGCCGACAATGTATGCTATACTTACGATGAAGCCAACCGTAAATGGAAATCTGATTATGACGTTTACTGGAAGGACTTCCATACCCATATAGACGTATATGGCTACTATCCATACGCCCACCCTGAAAGCATCGACAACTATACTTTTAATGTGCAGCGCGACCAGAGCACTGCCACTGCCGACGGAAAGATGGGCGGTTATGAGGCGAGCGACTTCCTTTGGGGTAAGTTGAGCGACGTAGCACCCACCAGTGCCGCTTTGCGTCTGCTGCTGAGACACCGTATGTCGAGTGCCTGCGTGAAACTGCTCAAGGGCGATGGCTTCACCGATAGCGAATGGGAAGGCATGGACAAGACAGTGCTTGTCACCAATCTGGCGCGTAAGGCAAGCATAAACATGACGGACGGAACCGTGAAAGTGGCAGGTGATGTGGAGAAATTGGCTACCATACCCTTGCAAGTGAACGATGAATGGCGCACAATCGTAGTGCCCCAGACTGTCCTGGCTGGCATTACGCTCTTCAACATCACTATAGGTGGCGTACCTTACAAGTTTACGAAGAATGAGCCGCTTACCTATGTGTCGGGCAAGATGATGAAGTTTAACATCAGAGTGGACAAGACCGAGGGTCATGGCAAGTATCGTCTCACGCTTGTAAGCGAAAGCATAGCTCCTTGGGAGAACGACCTCCAGAGCCATGACGCCACGGCTACGGAGTATGTCGTTATCAATTCCACTGCCGGATATCTTAAGGACTCGATAGCCGCTTCGCATAAGGATCTTACCAAGGTGAAACGCATGAAGGTGACCGGCACTATTAATGCACGTGATTTCAGAATCATGTGCGACAGTATGCCAAATCTTACGGCTCTTAATCTAAAGGACGTAAGAATTAAAGGAGTATCCAGCTATATGTTTGGGGGGAGGCATTGGTTGTCAGATAAAGCTGAAGATGATGTATTGCCTGTTCGTTGTTTCGAATATAAAAAAACGCTGACAAGCTTTATGTTTCCTGACGTTCTTAAGCGTATTAACCCAAGGGCTTTTGCCAACGCAGGTCTGAAGGGTTCTCTCAATATTCCCGAAGGTGTGGTAGAGATAGATTGGGGTGCTTTTGGAAGCAATGAATTTACCGGTATCTTGACATTACCTTCCACATTGAAGAAGATAGGTGATGGTGCTTTTAGTAATGATGCTTTTATCTGTCCATTGAATTTGCCGGATGGAGTCGAAGAAATTGGAGATGGTTGTTTTGATAATTGTCGGAATCTGTATGGCAATCTGATATTGCCAAGTCATCTGAAGAAATTAGGTCCTAACGCATTCCGTGGTTGTACGGGTTTGAAAGGCGACCTTGTGATTCCTAAATCCTTGACTCGCATTTCCTGGCGGGCTTTCGAATCATGTGGGTTTGGAGGCAGACTACAGTTGCATGATGGCATCACTGTTATAGGTGAATCTGCATTTTATGGAAACGGATTCATTGGCGAACTTGAATTACCAAAGGGTCTTACAGAACTTTATGGTGGAAACTTCGAAGGAAATAATTTCTCAGGAAGCCTGAAGATACCCAAAGGATTGACAAACATTTCAGATGGAGCTTTTTCATATTGCACTTTCGAAGGAGAGGTGGAGATACCTGAGGGTATTATGTGTATTCATAAAAGAACATTTTATAATAGCAAAAATCTTCAAAAGATTATCTTACCGAGCAAGCTGGAGTTAATCGATGAGGCCGCCTTCCAAGATTGCAAATCGCTTCGCGTAATTGAATGTAAGAGCACCGTTCCTCCAGTAGTGAATAGCACAGCTTTCGATGGAGTTCCATTAGAAGACCTTACTGTTATAGTGCCTAAGTCTGCTTTAAATGACTATAAGTCGTCAGAATCCTGGTCGGGTTTTAAACACATCATTGCAAAATGAAGCAGTAATGCAGGCTGCAGCAGTGAATGTGAGTAACGTAATACTAATAAACAAGACAAAGTATGAAGAATAATATAATAAGGTGGGTTTGCATGAGTGTCAGCATTGTAGGGGCAGCGTTTCTTGCGGCTTGCTCAGATGATGCCAATCCGCAATACAAGGATGCCAAGTCTACACCGATGACTTTTGTGGTGAAGCATCCGTCGCAGACACGTGCCACGGAAACCGATTTCGAGATAGGCGACCGCATAGGACTGTATGTGGCAAACACTGAAAAACCAATGGAGTTGGGAGGCAATCTTGCCAACAATGATGTGCTGACCTACGACGGCAACAAGTGGACATCAGTCCGTCCCCTCTATTGGGACGACGGCACGTTCAATGTATATGCTATCTATCCACGCATGGATAAGGTGCTCAGCCTCGACAGTCAGCCTTTCAGCGTGGCTCTCGACCAGAACACCCCGAAGACAGCCACATCGCTTGGCGGCTATGAGGCGAGCGACCTGCTCTTTGCTTCGCAGAAGAGTGTCACAGCGTCGGATTCGCCAGTTAGTCTTTTGTTCCGTCACATCATGAGCAAGCTACGCATACGCCTGATAAAGGGCGAGGACTTCGAAGGCGAGCTGCCCACCAAAGCCAAAGTGTATATACACAGCACCATCACCTCTGCCACCGTCGACCTCTGCCAAGGCATTGTCACGTACAATCCGAGGGTGGCACGCCAGAGCATCATAGCCCATCAAGACGACGAGACCAGCTATTCTGCCATCGTTGTGCCGCAGAACATCACAACAAGTATGCCATTCCTTGAAGTGGTGGTAAACGGTGTGAGCTATTTTTATGAGAGCCGATTCAATTATAAACCTGGTGTGGAAAATCTTGTCAACCTTATCATTTCAAAAGACCCCGAGCAGGTGAAGATAGAAATCGGTGGTGAGATAAATGACTGGCAATAACACTTTCTGAATGAAGAAAATAACGTATGTATTATCAGCCCTTGTGCTGATTCTCTCCTTGTGGGCAGTGGCTTTGTGGGTGCTGCCCATTAAGAAATATAATAATGTGACTACCGAGACGCGCTACGGCATGAGCGAGGGCATGCAGCTTGTGGAGCAGACCTTGACCAACGGCGAACGACAGTATGTGGTGGAGGACGCGCGTGGCAATGTTATGTTCCGCATTCCGCTGCGAGGATGTATGCTCGACACGCAGTTTCGTGGCGGTCGTCTACGCTTTCGCGAATTGTCGACAGGTCGTGAAGGATATGTTGACATGCAGGGTATAGTTGTCTTTATAGCCACGTCAGCCGACCCGTCGCAATCGGCAATAACTGCGCCAGAGGGGCAGACATCTGCCATTGACGGTACAGTGGCAGACGTGCATGGTAAGCAACCTGCTGCTAAAGTAAGCCGTAAAGAGGTGAGACTCCCGGCTGTGGACGTGCGCACGATGGCGCACAACAGTCCGTTCTATGCTGAGGCTTCCAAGATAATAAGCGGAAAGTTGGAGGAGACCGACGCCACACGCCGCCGTCAGATTCTCAATTACTGCGAGCATCTGCGCACGGCATACACAACGAAGGACATCGACTTCCTATGTCAGGTGTTCAGCGACGATGCGCTCATTATTGTGGGCAACGTAGTACGTCAGTCGAAGGATGAAGCCAAGGTGGGCGCTGACAGCCGTGTGAGCTACGCCCTCCATACCAAGGCCGACTATCTCTCGCGACTCTCCAAGGTGTTCGGCATGAACAAGAAGGTGGACGTGCGCTTCTCCGACTTCCGCATAATGCGCCATCCTACGAAAGACGGCATCTACGGAGTGTCGCTGCGCCAGCGCTATAAGAGCGACCGTTATGCCGATGATGGCTGGCTGTTTCTGCTGTGGGACTTCCGCAACGCTTCCATGCCACTTATCCATGTGCGCACGTGGCAGCCGTCGGCAACTGTAAGTGGTAGTGATGGAGTAATTGAAATTTCCGACTTTAATTTAGAATAAAATGGAAAGTATAAAGAAGGCATTTGTAAGGTTTTCCTTTACGCTACGTAAAGTTATGCTTTGCGTGGTGTATACTATGATATTGTCGTGTCTGCCGTTGAACGATGCTAAGGCTGCAGCAGCGACAGTCGCATTGGCTGCGCCCGACAGCACCTTTACGGTGGAGAGTTTCCGTCAGTTGCCTACCGATGTGAGTGCCTTCATCGATGCCGTACGCGACCTTAATGGCGAGGCATGCGCATTGCTTAAGGTTGTAGCACCAGCTGACTTCGCCTTCTCTTCGCCTCTGGGCATTGTAGAACGTCGCGACAAGGTGGGCGAGATATGGCTTTTCCTACCCAAAGGTACCAAGAGTATAACGCTGAAACATCCGCAATGGGGAGTGCTACGCGACTATAAGTTCGGCACGAAGCTTGAGAGCCGCATGACCTATGAGATGCGTCTCCGCCTACCACAGACCGCTGTGGTGGAGAAGCATGACACTATAGTATATACTCAAACCATCGTCGACACCGTAACTGTGGCACCGCCCCGACGCATAGTTCAGCTTCATGCCTTCACGTTGCTTACAGCCTCGCTACATACCGATGGACCCTCGTGGGGCGTAATGGCAGCCTTGATGCGTCGTCATGGTGCTTATGTGCATGTGAGCAGCAATCTGCATTCGTCGCCTACGACGATAGGTTCGTGCAATAGCGATGGCTATCGACCCTCTACCGGCAACACACCTTATTATACTGGACGCACGCAGACTTCTGTCTATGTCCTAACCGTGGGTGGCATACATCGTCTGAATGGCTTGCTCAACATATTCGAAGGTGTGGGCTACGGCAGTCAGACCACTGCATGGCAGCTTGCCGACAGCGAGGGCGGTGGTTGGTTACGTAATGAAAAGTTCAGTCATAAAGGCTTTGCGGCAGAGCTTGGCGTTGTAGCTTCTGTAGGACGATTCAGCTTCAGTGCGTCGGCACTGACCATTGCCGGCAAGCAATGGCAGGGATGTATAGGCGTAGGAATATGCCTTGGAAAGACTGGAATGATAACAAAGCGCAAGTAAAAAATGTACCGATTATGAATAATCGTATTCTCTATATATTATTGTTGATGGCTGTCGTGACGGTCTGCTCTTGTAGCAGTGACAGTCCGTACAACTTAGAGCCTCGCCTCCAGACGCTTCCGGCTATGGACATTAGCCGTACGGAAGCCACGCTATCGGGCAAGTGTGTCAAGGAAAAAGGGGTGGACATGCCCAGTCTTTGGTTCAGTTATGGCAATGACGAGAGCATGTCTGAGAGGCAGGAAGTATTGGCTGATGCCGACGGCAATGTCAGTATGCACCTATCCACGCTCAATGCTGGCACCACCTATTATTATATGCTTCATGGCACCAATGGCTCAGCCTCGCTCTCTGGCGAGATGGTCTGCTTTGCCACGCAGCCCAACGAACGCCCTACGGTAAGCAAGGCGAAAGTGCTGAGTAGCGCTCCGGTTAGTCTTATCGTAGGCTACAGCATCACGGACAATGGCGGCGAACTCGTCACATCCTGCGGTTGCCGTGTTTCGGGCGAAGGCATCGAGGGAGGCGAGAAAACTATCATGCAGAGCGGAAAGGCTGACGACGATGGAATGTACAGTCTGTTTATTGACGGTCTGCAGTCCAATATTACGTACACCATCAAGCCCTTTGCTGTCAACAGCGTAGGCGAGTCGGAAGGCGAAGCCATCCAGTTCACTACCTCATCAGCTGTTGTGCTTGGTAAGGCAGGCATTCTTTCCACCCTCCTCGGCGACCAGATATTCAATCTTACCAGTCTTTCTCTAGTAGGCCCGCTTAATGGCGACGATCTGCGCACGCTGCGCATCATGGCAGGACGTGATGAGGAAAACCATCCTACAGCCGGATGTCTTGCCGATCTCGATATTTCGGGAGCAAGCATCGTTGCGGGTGGTGGCGAGTATGGCGAATCACGATTTACAGAGGACGGAGTGATAGGTGTAGGTCTGTTTCGTGCTTGCACTGGTCTGAATACCATCAAGCTGCCAATGGAAGCCGTCAAGATAGAGAAGGAAGCCTTCGAAGGCTGCACCTCTCTGCGCAGCATCACCATCCCAGCATCGGTAAGTGCGGTAAGTCCATCGGCTGGTTGTACATCGCTGGAGAACATCGACGTGTCGGCAGCCAACACCTACTTCATGAGTAAGGATGGTGTACTCTTGAGCAGTGATGGTAAACGCATACTCTGGTTCCCTATGGGCAAGAAGGGCGACTACACATTGCCCCCTACCATAGAGAGCGTTGGCGACTATGCCTTCCGCGAAAGCAACGTGGAGAAATTCGTATTCTCCGACGGACTGACCAAGTTGGGTATGTGTGCCTTCTATAACAGCAAGGTGAAGGAAGTGGTGCTGCCCTCCACCCTTAAGCAGCTGCCTTCCGGACTGTTTCAGAAATGCAGCCACCTTACCACGGTGCGCCTTGGCAAGAAAGTGGACATTATAAACGAATACGTCTTCGACGGTTGTCCGCTTACTGACATTTACATCGGTGCAGCATTGCCACCAGTATGCTATGACAACACATTTGCCAATGTTGCTACCGACTTTCTGAAGACGTGCCGCGTGCATGTGCCGAAAGGCAGAGAGGAGTATTATCGGGCAAAGTCATACTGGGACCAGTTTGAGAATATAATTGATGACATATAAATGAAGTGACTATGAACACACCAGAAATAGAAGAACTGAAACGCCTTGTTGAGGAGCATTACGGCAAGCACCTTACCACGACCACCGACTTTGAGGAGTTCTCGGTAATACTGCGCCTTCGACATGAGATATTCGTGTCGCCGTCGACATTGAAGCGACTGTACGGCTATGTCAGCGACAGCCATAAGCCGCGCATGCTGACCCTCGACTCTCTATCGGCATATATTGGACATAAGGACTATGCCTCGTTTCTGCTTTGGCTGAAGAACAGCACCCGCTACAATTCGTCGTTTTTTGATGCTTGCCAACTTGTGAGCAGCGATTTGGAGCGAGGCGATAATGTGGAGATAGGGTGGGCACCCAATCGTCTGCTTCGTCTTGAATACTTAGGCGATAGTGCATATCGTGTAGTCGAAGCGCATAACAGCAAGTTGCAGTCGGATGATATGTTTGTAACAGGATGTTTCATTAAGGAACAGCCGCTGTACCTGCCGTATATAGAGCGTAATGGCGAACGTACACCACCCTTTGTGGCAGGACGCAATGGCGGACTTTCGATAGTGAGAAAGATAATTTAGACAGATTATGAATGACAGTGAAAACCGCTCTACTTCGGGATATGTGGTAGACATAGATAGCGAATCGGATTTTAACGTAGCACGAGCCGACAACGGATTCACCAATATCAGCGAGTGCTATGTGTCGAAGTCGGGCCATGCGCGTATGTTCACAGCCGTGAGATATGGCAAGCGCTATGTGCTGAAATGCCTGAAGACGGATTTTCGTTATACGCCAGTGTATCGTCAGGCGCTGATGAAGGAGTTTGAGATAGGATTGCAACTCGATCATCCCAACATCTGCCGCACTATAAGCATGGAGCCAGTGGGCGACCTTGGCGAGTGTATAGTCATGGAATATGTGGACGGCGAGACGCTTGAGACGGCTGTGAAAGGCGGCAAGATTACTGAAGAGGTGGTACATAAGATAGCTGCTCAGCTGCTTGATGCTATGGAGTATATGCACGCCAAGCAGATAGTACACCGCGACATCAAGCCGTTGAACATAATGATAACGCATCGTGGCGGCGACGCAAAGCTGATAGACTTCGGACTATCGGACAGCGAGACGTTCTGCGTGCTTAAGATTCCGGCAGGCACACGAGGCTATATCGCCCCCGAGCAGTTGCAGCCAAATGCTATAAGCAGTCCCAGCGCCGACATCTATTCGTTTGGAAAGGTGTTGGAGTATATGGCTGAGGCTGTACGTAGCAAGCATCTGATGAGGGTGGGGCGTAAGTGTGCTGCTGCCGATTGTGTGCATCGTCCTGCTGACATTGCGCAGGTAAGGCTTCTGATGGCAGACAAGGGCAGGTCGTTGGCGATGGTGAACGTTCTACTCATAGCATTGGCATTGGTGCTGATTGTCATCATCGGTGTGATGATGAGCACACGCCAAACCACACCAGCAGACGCTGTAAATGCCGATACTGTTTCTGCAGGAGCAGCTAACAAGGTGATGGATAGTAGTCTTTGGTGAGGCTCTCATCATTTGGGGTGAGCTTTCATTACAATACTAATTCATAAACTTCAATAATAATTTGTCGATAATTGCGTTATACATTTATATGCAATGGACCGACCAAATACGTAGAGTTAAGATTATACTTGTGTTCGCTGCGGTGATTATCGCCGTGGCGTCGCTTGTTGTGTCCCATTTTCTCATTAGCGACCTTGCCAAGGAGGAGCACAACAAAATGGAGGTATGGGCAGAGGCAATGCGCACCCTCAACCGTGCCGACGAGAACACCGACATAAACCTTGTGCTTAAGGTTATTAATGGAAACAACACAATTCCCGTTATTGTGCTCGATTCTGCGGGAGAAGTCCAGGCTTATCGCAATCTTGATATAACCGACTGTGCCAACGAAGCCGATACCATGCGCTTTGTAACCAATTTGGGACACAAACTGCTGCGCGAACGACGCGACATACGCATTGCCTTGGACGACAACTTGGATGCAAATCCTTCTTCAGCCGATTATATCAACGTGTGCTACGACGACTCGGTTATGTTGCGCCGACTGGCATCCTATCCTTATGTACAATTGGGTGTAGTAATGATTTTTGTAGTGATTGCCATATTCGCACTACTTACATCCAAGCGGGCCGAACAGAATAAAGTGTGGGTAGGACTGTCGAAAGAAACAGCCCATCAGCTGGGTACACCGATATCTAGTCTGATGGCATGGGTGGAGATATTGAAGGAAACCTATCCCGACGACGACCTGATACCAGAGATGAACAAGGACGTAAAACGATTGCAGCTTATCGCTGACCGATTCTCAAAGATTGGCTCCCTGCCCGAACCTGTAGAGACTGATCTTAAGGAGGTAATGGAACACGTGATAGACTATATGGATCGTCGCACGTCAAACAAGGTGCAAATGATACGCCAGTTTCCTGAAACCGACATACGTGTAAAGATTAATGCCTCGCTGTTTGAGTGGGTTATAGAGAACCTATCAAAGAATGCCGTCGACGCAATGGGAGGCGAAGGCAAGATAACTCTAAAGATGTGGGAGGAGCCAACGAAGGCAGTAATCGAAGTGACCGACACGGGCAAGGGAATACGCAAGAAAGACTTGCGCAACGTGTTTCGTCCGGGCTTTACAACAAAGAAGCGAGGATGGGGACTCGGACTATCGCTTGCCAAGCGCATTATAGAGGAATATCATAAGGGACGTATTTGGGTAAAGTGGTCGGAAGTGGGCGTTGGAACTACGTTCCGAATAGAACTGAAGAAATAAACACACTAAAAATCAAAAACTTTGTAAAGATTTTGTTGTATGTCGGAAAATATTAGTAACTTTGCACACCAAATGTGTAGTTTAGAGGTACTTAAAATAGATTTGAAGGAACTGAACGAGGGCGTAAGCACGCTCAACTTCAGTTTGGGCGACGCTTATTTCGAGTCACTTGACGAGGAAGAAATAAAGCGTGGCAATATTAGTGTGTCTGTAAATGTAAAGCGCACTGAGAACTATTTTGAGTTCGACTTCCATACCGAGGGCACTGTCGTTATTCCGTGCGATATATGTCTTGACGATATGGAACAAGCTATTGAGACGGACGACCGACTAATAGTGAAATTTGGTGAAGAATATTCCGAAGACGATGACCTCATCACCGTTGATGAGCGAGAAGGCATACTCGACGTGGCGTGGTTCATCTACGAATTTATAGCACTTAACATTCCCGCTAAGCACGTGCATACACCTGGAAAATGTAACGCGGCGATGATAAAGGTTCTCGAAGAACACTCAGCTACCCGAAGTAGTGGCGCGAATGAAGAGCAAGCGGTAGATCCGCGTTGGAATGAATTAGAAAAATTAAAAACAATAATTAAAGATTAAAAGAAAATGGCACATCCTAAAAGAAGACAGTCAAAGACACGTACACTTAAGAGAAGAACTCATGATAAGGCAGTAGCTCCTACATTGGCAGTATGCCCTAACTGTGGCGCTTACTATGTATACCACACAGTATGCCCAACTTGTGGCTACTATCGTGGCAAGGTGGCTATCGTAAAGGAAGTAGCTGAATAATATTTCTCCACACGATGGGAAAGATAAACGCAGTAATCACCGGAGTTGGCGGCTATGTGCCCGACTATGTTCTCAATAATGAGGAATTGTCGCGCATGGTAGACACCAGCGACGAGTGGATTATGACCCGTGTCGGAATCAAGGAACGTCATATCCTTACAGAGGAAGGTCTCGGCACGAGCTATATGGCACGTAAAGCAGCCAAGCAGCTCATCAAGAAGACTGGAGTTGATCCCGACACAATTGATGCGCTGATCGTTACCACTACAACTCCCGACTACAAGTTCCCTTCTACGGCATCTATCGTTCTTGGTAAACTTGGACTGAAGAATGCCTTTGCTTTCGACTTTGAGGCAGCATGTTGCGGATTCCTTTATTCGCTCGATGTTGCTGCATCAATGATTCAGAGTGGTCGATATAAGAAGATTATCGTTATCGGTGCCGATAAGATGTCGTCGCTGGTTGACTATACCGACCGTGCTACATGTGTGCTCTTCGGTGATGGAGCTGGAGCTGTACTTGTAGAGGCTACTGAGGAAGAGAACGTAGGCGTGCAGAATTCTTACCTACGTACAGATGGCATCGGTCTTCCGTTCCTTCATATGAAGGCGGGTGGATCTGTATGTCCACCGTCACACTTCACAGTTGACCACCGTTTGCATTACCTCTATCAGGAGGGACGCACCGTGTTCCGCTATGCCGTTACTGATATGAGCAACGACGTGGCTGAGGTGATGAAGCGCAACGAGCTTACAGCTGATGACGTTAAGTGGGTTGTTCCTCACGAGGCTAACCTTCGTATTATCGAAGCTGTAACCAAGCGTGTAGGTCTGCCTATGGAAAAGGTAGTAGTAAACATCCAGCATTATGGCAACACAAGTGCCGCCACAATTCCTTTGGCATTGTGGGATAATGAGAAAAACATGAAGAAGGGCGACAACGTCATCTTCACCGCTTTCGGAGCAGGTTTCGTTCACGGAGCTTCCTTCTATAAGTGGGCTTACGATGGTTCTGCTGTTGCAGAGGTTAAGTAAGCCAATCAAGAGAAACATATTATCTCAAATAAAAAGCACGTTAGGCTTTTGTCTTTCAGACAATGCCCTACGTGCTTTTTTTGATATATATATTCACCGAGCAAGTAATATTATTAAAATGAGAAAGTAATATTATTAAAATGGGCAAGTAATATTATTAAAATGGGCAAGTAATATTATTAAAATAAGCAAGTAATATTATTAAAATAAGCAAGTAATATAATAATGCTTTTAGTGGGAGGATACATTGCTTTGTAAAGCCAATAATGGGCCTTATAAAGCCGTATAAAGAAAAGGGCCGCAAGGTTGTATGTCTACATCCTTGCGGCCCTTTGTGTGTTTAAGATTTAATCTTAATTTTAAGTGGGTTTATTAGCCCTTCATCATCTCGTTGAACTCGTCAAGAGTAACCTCCTTGTTGTTGAGGGTTACGGTGCTCTTAAGAGCAGCAGCGAGCTTAACGTCGATAGCACGCTCAACGAAGTTGTCTACAGCCTCGCGCTTCTTGAGAAGCTCGTTAGCGTAGTTCTCAACATACTCGTCAGGAACGTTAGTCATGCCGTACTGAGCAAACTGCATGCGAGCCATCTCGATAGCAGCAGCCTTAACGTCAGCGTCCTCAATCTTGATCTCGTTAGCCTTTACAAGCTGCTCCTTGATAAGGTGCCACTTGAGCTGCTTGATGCTCTCAGCGTAGTTCTTCTCAACAAAGTCCTCGCCCTTATCCTTGTTGTTAAGGAGCATAATGCGCTTGAGAAGCTCGTCTGGCCATGTAAGTTCGCCAACCTTGTTCTCGCAATATGTGCGAACGTCGAGCATAAACTTGTAGTCAGAGTTAGCCTCGAGCTGTGGCTTAAGACCCTCAGCAATCTTGGCACGGAACTCGTCCTCGCTCTTAACTGTACCCTCGCCAAATACCTGATCGAAGAGTTCCTGGTTGAGCTCAGCCTTAACAAAGCGCTGTATCTCTGTAATCTGGAAGCTGAAGTTAGACTCGAGATCCTTAGCAACCTCGCGGTCGATCTTCAAGAGAGCAGAGATCTCTGCCTCGCCCTCTGGGTAAGCCTTGCGTGGGTTGAATGTGATGATATCGCCTGGCTTAGCGTTGTTGAAGAGGTTCTTCTGCTCGTCAACCTTGATGTATGAAGGCATAAGCACAGCACCCTCAACGGTGATGCCGCCTTCCTTAGTGTTGCCCTCAGCGTCAAGCTCACGAAGGTCGCCCTTGAGCATGTCGTTAAGCTCAGCGTTATACTCTTCTGCCTTCTCGTACTTACCGGCACGGCTCTGATACATCTCGATCTGCTCATTGATGAGCTTGTCGTCAGCCTTGATAGTATAGTAATCGATCTTGTTGCGGCCGTCGAGAGTCATGTTGATCTCTGGGGCTACAGCGATGTCGAATACGAATGTGTAAGGAGCTGGCTTCTCGATGTCGGCAGGTGTCTCCTGCTTTGCAGAAGGCAGAGGCTCGCCAAGCATCTGGATGTTATTGTCCTGGATGTACTTGTAGAGCTGCTCGCCAACAAACTTGTTAACGGCATCGTAGCGTACAGAAGCACCAAACTGGCGCTTGATTAATCCCATAGGAGCCTGACCTGGACGGAATCCAGGAATGTTAGCCTTCTTACGGTAGTCCTTAAGAGTCTTCTCGACAGAGGCGTTGAAGTCTGCTTCTTCTACTGTGATAGTCAACAGACCATTCACTTTGTCTGAGTTTTCAAATGAAATGTTCATTTTCTTGTTTTAATGTAGAAATTTATATATTGTTTTTTATTTATTGTTGCAGTTTTGGCACGATTGTGCAAAATTACACATTTTTTATATATATACGGCACACTAAGATGAAAAAAGTGGCTGTTTTTGGCGAATTTAACAAATAAGCCAAAAGTGGTTGCTATTCGGTTGATGCGAGGTGCGATATTATCATTTTTTTTGCTATATTTGCAGCAGATTGTTATCCCTAATAAACAGAATAAGTCGAATTTCAGATGATAAAATCTATTATATCCCTATTAGTTGCGCTCATTGTGTCGATGGGGTGTATTGCCCAAAGCTATACGACCGCCAAGTACAATGTGAGTTACCTTAATATGGCATCCGGAATGCCAAATAACTTTGCTGACGACATCTTTCAGGACTCGTATGGATTTATTTGGATAAGTACACACGGAGGTGGATTGGTGCGCTATGACGGTTATAAGGTGGCGAGTTTAGGCTATACAGCCACGCCTACGGCATTGCGCAGTAACAGTTGTCGTAATGTAAGCGAGGATAATTTCCGCCGTTTGTGGATTGCTTTTGAGGAAGGACCTCAGGTGCTCGACCTTGAGACAATGCATCCGGTTGTGCCGCCTTGTGTCAATTCCCAATTGGCCGAGCAACTGCATAAGTTGTTCAATGGCGGGTGTATCCGCACTTATTGCGACTCGAAAGGATGTGTGTGGATAGCCACAACACTTGAGATAGTGCGCATTGCTTTTGATAAGGATGGCAAGGTAGCGTCGATACTTACAACACCTTGTCCCACTGCCGCACCCGAGTTTGGCATGTGCGATGTCTATGGACGTGGTTCTGTTGTGGTGTGCAACAACGGTAGGGTCAGCGATATATGTGTCAGCGATGGTCAGTTGGTACAGAATGACATCACAGCGATGTTTGCTCCGTTGTCCAGCCGCTATGCGGCAAGTATCATCAAGTATAACAATAAGATATGGCTTGCAACTAATGATGGTTTGTTTTGTAGTGACGGACGCCAGTTTCATACATACGACGAACGCCACACCTTGCAACATAATGTTACGACAAGTCTTGCCATATCGCCTGAGGGCCGACTGCTTGTAGGTACTCTTTGCGGCGTGGATATATTAGACGACAAGACGGGTGTGGTGGAACATTGGAACAGCATGAGTCTGGTTAATCCTCTAAGCAGCAACTTTGTCAACTCGATATTGGTAAAGAACGGACGTATGTGGGTTGGCACCGAGATGGGAGGTGTTGTAAAGCTTGTGCCGCGTCAGTTGCACATAGCATATTATGCTAACAACCCCTACGACCCAACTTCTCTTGCCCGCAATGCCGTAAATGCCATGTATGCAGCTCCCGATGGCTCTATATGGGTAGGTGTGGTAGAGGGAGGACTCAACGTTATGCATCCTGGAAGTAAGGAATTTGTGCATTATCGCGTGGACAACTCCAACTTGCCTCACAACTCGGTGTCTACCCTTGCTCCTGATGGCAAAGGCAACCTATGGATAGGAACATGGGGCGGAGGAGTGGCTGTTGTCAATCCCAATAATCCCGATAATATTTGGCGATTGAATGTAGACCCCGACCATCAGTATATGCTTACGTTTATAGGAGCCATTGCCTACGACCGCATAAACAACGGCATGTGGATAGGTGCTAACGAGGGCCTATTCTTCTACAATCTGAATACCCATAGTCTGGAAGACCCGTTTCCCGACTGCCGTAACATAAAGGGATGTATAGGTAGCTTGGTAACAAAGGACGGTCAGCTTATGGTGGGCTGCACACGAGGTATGGTAACGGTTGAGCTTAAATCGCGCAGTAAGGGCAAGCGATTCTTTAAGGCTTATCACAATGTGTACAAGCTCGACAAGCCTAATAGCCGCATTTTCGACAAGATTATATCATTTTGCCAGACCCGCGATGGTAAGGTGTGGATGGGCAGCAATGGTTATGGCATGTATTGTGTTACACGCTCTAAGGACGGCAAAACCAGTATAGAGACTTTTGCCACAAGCGACGGACTTGCAAACAATTCGGTTACGGGCATTGTGGAAGACAACCAGGGACGTCTGTGGATTACAACTGGCTATGGGTTGTCGGTATATAATCCGCGTACACGTCAGTTTAACAACTATACTAAGAATGACGGACTGTTATGCTCGCAGTTCTACTATAACGGTGCCGTGCGCGACCGCAAGGGCACCATATATCTTGGCACCGAGCGTGGCATGATGGCGGTTGCGGGTATGGACAATGCCAACAGTCAGGTGTGCAACTTGCGTTTTACCGAGCTTAGTGTCAACAATCAGCAGGTGTTTGCAGGCAGCAGTTATATCAACCGTAACATAACTACAGCCCGCAAGATAAAGTTGCATGAGGGCGACCGATCATTTACCATAAGTTTCTCGGCACTAAATTTCGCGGGCGAGAATCAAGGAGTGTATAGCTATAGAATGAAGGGTTATGAGGACGATTGGATAAAACTGCAGCCTGGTCAACACAGTGTGCGCTATTCGGCTCTGCCGGCTGGCGATTACGAGTTTTATGTAAAGTATTCGCCATACATCGGTACCGACCACGAGCAGACTATATCCATCGATGTCAGCGTTACACCCTACTTCTACAAGAGTTGGTGGTTTGTGCTCATTATAATATTATGTTGCATTATCGTTACACGTTACTTCTTCCTGCGCCGCATGGAAAAGATGCGCGAGCTTGAGGTAAAATCGCTATACCAACCTATTGAGGATGCCCTCAAGGAGAGCGAGGAACCTGGCGAGTTGCAGACACGTATAAAGTCGATACTTGAGAACCAACGACGCTACAAGGAAAGCCAACAAAAGACCATTGAAGCCGACCGTATGGAGGTAGAAGCTAATGAGCGTCCGTTTATGGAGCGCATAATGGAGGTAATGGAAGCCAATTACAGCAACTCGAAGTTTGGTGTTCAAGAGCTTGCCGACATAATGGGCATGAGCCGTACATTACTTGGTAAAAGGCTCAATGCCGAGAGTGGACTACCCCCTTCGCAGTTCTTGCGTAACTACCGACTCGATATTGCCAAGCGCATGCTAAAGGATAATGTAGCCAACCGAAATATAACAGAAATAGCCTATAGAGTGGGTTTCAACGACCCGAAATACTTCACACGTTGCTTTACAAAGCAGTATGGTGTGGCCCCTTCGGCCTATAGAGGCGAGTAGAAATAGTATAAAAATCGTTCATCCACCTACGACAAATATGTCCACGTGGTTGATATATATCATTTTTATTGTGTGGGTACACAGTAGGTGGATAAATATGTAAATATGGTTTAAACAGCATATTTACACTATTTGTCCACCTTTTTTATTTCAATAATCCACCATAAAAAACACGAATAAGTGTAATTTTGCCACCGAAAAGTTGCACAAGCAACATTGTTTACATTACAGACGTTAAGCAATCAATCAAAATTACCTTACACCAATAACTGTCATGAGCAAGTATTAATAATGAGAAAAACTGCGGATGTACGAAAGTGGAGCAAGCACATATCTCCACTTTCTTTACATTCTCTGTTTGTTGTTTATACTTAAGCTAAACATTCAAAACCAACCCGACAGCTTTATGGTATATATGTCAAATTTATTGTTTGGCATACAAGAGCGATAATAATACATCTAATAATATCAAAAACCTAAAATTCAGAACAATGAGGAAAAATCTATTCTCAATGATGCTATGCCTCGGTGCTATGGGTGGTGCAACCGTTGTTGCCCCAGTCAATGCCACTGCAGCTGTTGCACAAGCCCCAACCATTAAGGTTCAGGGACAGGTTGTTGACGAAACCGGTGCTCCGCTTATGGGTGCATCAGTCAAGGCAAAGAATTCTAAGGCTGGTGCCGTTACCGACATGGACGGTAAGTTTGTACTGGACGTAGATGCCAATGCCACTCTGCTTGTTAGCTATCTTGGCTACAAAACCAGCGAGGTTGCAGTTCGCGGCCGCGCTATCATCGAAAAAATTGAGCTTACCCCTGACAACAATATGCTTGAGCAGGTTGTTGTTGTAGGTTATGGTACACAGAAGAAGGCCGACCTCACCGGCTCTGTTGCTATTGTTAATGCTGAGGAAATGAAGAAGGTATCCAACTCAAACATCTCTACAATGCTTGAGGGTAAGGTAGCCGGTGTACAGATTACATCTGACGGTCAGCCTGGTGCCGACCCAGCAGTACGTATTCGTGGTATCGGTTCGTTCGGTAGCACAGCTCCTCTTTATGTAGTCGACGGTGTGCCAATGGGTACCACCATCCGCGACTTCTCTCCTAACGACATTGAGACTATCCAGATCTTGAAGGACGCTTCGGCTGGTGCAATCTACGGTTCGCGTGCTGCAAACGGTGTGGTTATCATCACCACTAAGAATGGTAAGAAGGACCAACCTCTTAAGGTGAACTACTCGGGCTACTTTGGTGCCGACGTTATACCAAGTAGCACATACGACGTTATGAACGCTGAGCAGTATAGCGACTATATCGGTCAGGCTTGCGCCAACTCAGGCACCACACTCCCAAGCGGCTACAAAATGGGCGAGGACGGTCGCTACCACTTCCAGGATGATACCAACACCGACTGGTTTAAGGAAGTGTTCAAGACGGGTATTCGCCAAAACCATAACGTAGCCCTTAGCGGTGGTAGTGCAAAGAGCACATATAATGTATCGCTCGACTACTTCAACCAAAAGGGTACACTTGAGGGTGCAGGTCCAAACTACGAGCGCTATACAGCCCGTGTCAATAACACAATGGAGACCAAGTTCATCAAGTTCCGAACAAGTATGGTCTACTCGCACTCAAATCAGGACAATATGGGTCTGTCTAACGCAGGCGAGTATGTTCAAGGTTTGTACGGCTCGGTTAGCAACGTGCTTCGCAGCACCTTGCTTATGCAGCCTACTATCAAGGCTTACGACGAGTCGACATGGGTGCTTGACGACAAGGTAGGTGCAGCCAATAAGTACCACTACGATGCCTATGGCTATGGTGTCTACTACGACACAGTACATGGCGATATCTCGGCATCCAACCCGCTGCTTGTCAACACTATGTTGCAGCGCAACACCGTGGTAGACCGTTTCGTGGGTACTGCATCTGCCGATGTCGACCTCTTTAAGATGGTGGGTCTTAATGTTAAGAACCACGGCTTGCACTACAACCTCAACCTCTCTTACAGCAAGACCGAGGCAAAGGACAAGACATGGATTCCTGCATGGATACAGTCGAACCGTGTATATCTCGACAAGTCGAACGAGCGCCTTACCAAGGCTTCGCGCAACTATGCTGATGCCCTTATCGAGAACACCATTGTATACGACGGCCACATTGGCAAGCACAACATCAACCTACTCGGCGGTATGACATACGAGGAAGAGAATACCAACCTGCTTACAGGATGGGGCATCAAGTTTACAGAGCCATACTATCTCCAGCTTCAGAATGCAGCCAATACATATTCGGAGTCGTATGAGTATCGTCACGCCATTGCCTCATACATCGGCCGTTTGACCTACAACTACGACGAGAAGTACCTGCTCTCTGCAGTTGTCCGTCGCGATGGTAGCTCACGTCTTACTAAGGACATCCGTTGGGGTACCTTCCCTTCAGTGTCATTGGGTTGGCGTCTTGACAAGGAGAAGTTCTTCCCAGTAAGCAAGAAAATCATCAACATGGCTAAGATTCGTGCCAGCTATGGTGTGCTTGGTAACGAGAACATTGGCGAGTATATGTATATGGCAACAATGAAGCGCAACAATATGACCTATAGCTTCGGCAACAACGTGGTTACAGGTTCTGCCGTTTCAGAGTTTGTCAACAAGAACATCGCTTGGGAGAAGAAGAAGTCAACCAACGTAGGTATCGACCTTGCCATGTTCAACAACCGCTTTGAGTTTACAGCCGAGTGGTACAAGAATACTTCGGAGGACCTTCTCTACGGAGTGCCAGTGCCAACACAGACTGGTGTTGCCAACGCTACCGTAACAATGAACGCTGCCTCAATGGAGAACAGCGGCTTCGAGTTCTCGGCTACATACCGCAACCACGACCACCCGTTCAAGTATGACATCTCAGCCAACTTAAGCACTTTGCGCAACCGCGTAACCTCTCTTGGCTTTGGCACCGAGTCGTACATCACGGGTGCATACGCCACATACGTAGGCAAGGAGATAGGTAAGTTCTATGGTTGGGTATATGAGGGCATCGCCCGCACACAGAGCGATCTTGATAACCACGCCACACAGCAGGGAGCAAATGTAGGTGACTGCCTTTACAAGGATATCTCTGGTCCTAACGGCGAGCCTGACGGTGTTATCGATGCTTACGATCAGACAGTGCTTGGCAGCGGTTTGGCAAAGATGAACTTCGGTTTGAGCGCACACATGGAGTACAAGGGCTTCGACCTTAGCATCTCTACATACGGTGCCCTCAACTACCACGTAGCTGACGACATCTACAACAGCCTTAACTCTTGCTATGGTTGGGGCAACAAGGATGTAGCTATGGCAGATGCCAACCGCTTCTCTGAGGATGGCTCTACATATCTCTCAAATGTACCACGCACATACGTAGACAATAAGGGAACCCTTGCTTGGAACGACCTCTTCAGCTCACGCAAGATACAGAATGCTGCATATTGGAAGATTGCCAACGTAGAGCTTGGCTACAACTTCCCCGACCGTTGGTTTAAGGGTCTTGTTACAGGTGTACGTGCCTACGTATCGGCACAGAATCTCTACACCTTTACAGGCTATAAGGGCTACAACGTCGACTATGCAGGCGGCACCTTCACACCGGGCTACAACTTCTGCTCGTTCCCGAGCGCACGTAGCTTCATGGCAGGTCTGCACTTCACATTCTAATAGAAACAATAACTAATAAACGTAAATCCAATTATGAAACTATATAATTATGCACTTGCAGCATTCCTCGGTTTGAGCGCAGTGTCGCTTACATCATGCGAGGACAAGTTGGAGCTTACCAACCCCAACCAGCAGACCACTGACAAGTTCACCTCCGACGATCTTGAGGAGTGTGTCATTGCTGCCTACAACCACATACGTATCGAAGGTTCAACAGGCCGTGTGGGTTATACCATCGACCTCACTCGTGGTGACGAGGTATGGAACTCGTCACAGGTTTGGTATCTTGAGTTCGACAACTTCAACGCACCAATCACTAACGAAATCACCGAGTGGCCATGGCGCGAGGCTTACTATACTATTAATGTGTGCAACTTCATCCTCTCTCGTACAGGCAACGACGATGCCAATCTGTCAGAGGCAATGAAGCGCATCAAGGGTCAGGCTCTCTTCCTGCGTGCCTTCTCTTACTTCAACCTCGCTGGTTACTATCAGAATGTGCCTCTCATCACCGACTACGATACATACTCAACACTCGACGGTCTGTATGGCAAGACCAACTCGTACGACGAGGTACTTGACCAAGTAGAAGCCGACTTTAAGGAAGCTATGACCTTGTTGCCTTCACGCGACGAGGGAGGCGAGTGGGCTAAGGGTCGTGCCACATGCGGTTCGGCTGCCGGCTACTATGCACGTGCTCTTATGCAGCGTCATAAGTATGATGAGGCTCTGACAGTATTGAAGGACATCATCGGAAAGAAGTATGGCAAGTATGACCTCGTAGCCAACTACGGCGACAACTTCCGCGAAGGCTCGGCCTACGAGAATAATATTGAGAGTTTGTTCGAAGTACAGTATCTCGATTATGGTACACAGGGTACCGACGACGAGTGGACACCAGTAAACACATCGCCTAACGCTACACAGGGACATGCCGTAGAGTCTAACTTCTGTCCGGGCGACTTTGGTGGTTGGGCAGACCTCTCTGCTTCGCCTTGGCTCTACAACCTCTTCAAGAGCGAGCGCACAGCAGCAGGCAAGCTCGATCCCCGTCTCTACTGGACACTCTGCACATACGAGAACGACTGGGAAGGATTTGAGAACGGCAACGTTGCCTACACTCAGAAGATTGCTTCAGACAGAAACCTCGTTACCAACAACCTCAATGGAGGTATACCTATTGCCAAGTGGACCAATATCCGTACCAATGTTTGCAGCACTGTTGTTACAGGTCTTCACTGCGGTATCAACCTCCGCATGATGCGCTACTCGGACGTATTGCTCCGTGCAGCCGAGTGCGAGAACGAGGTAAACGGACCTACACAGCAGGCTATCGACTGGATAAACAAGGTGCGCGAGCGTGCTGGACTTAAGGGTCTTAAGCTTGCCAACTTCGACACTAAGGATAAGTTGTTTGAGCAGATTGCCAATGTAGAGCGTCCTAAGGAGTTTGGTTGCGAGTTTGGTCGTGGTCTTGACCTCATCCGTTGGGGATTCTTCTACGATGCAGGTCGTCTACAGCAGATGAAGGAGCACAGCGTTGTACGCAAGGGAACCAGTGTTAAGCCTGGCGATGCAGTATCTTACTCAGAAGTAGGCAGCGATGCTGCTGTTATCTGCCCATTCGACACATATGTTCCTGGTCACGAGTTCTTGCCTATCTCGCAGAATACACTCAACAACAACCCGAACCTTGTGGGCAACTCAGCCAACAACTCTACCGACAACTCTACCTACTTCAAGGAGAAGGGTTGGACAGTACATCCGGTTGTTAATCTCAAATAGAATATGGTGGTACGGCTTCGAGCCGTACCTCCTATAAACACCTAAATCATAACAATCAATTTTAGCAAATACAATTATGAAACATATAAGCAAATTGGCATCCGTATTCTGCACCGCCGCCTTGGCGATGACAACACTAACCGGATGTGAGGGCAGCGACATCTTTGGTGTTAATAGTCCCGACTGGCTTTCGGAGAAGATTAATGATATTGCCAATGCCAATAAGGGCCAGGGAGCGAAGATTTCGCCTACAACACTTGGTAATACCGACTGTTCGTCTGCATGGTGGGATGCTCACCTTGATCAAGACATCAAGATCGAGAGCAATAAGGTTTATTCTACAACCTTCACCAACTACTCATCACTTGCCAACAACTATAACAACTATGTTGTCGTGCTGCGCAAGTCGGACAAGACAGAGTATTGCTGTCTTCGTTCGGACGACTATGGCTGGGGCGACAGCTATGCATCATGTACGCATAGCAACACCGCTTCTGGCGATTGGGCTGGTTGGCTTGCACAGATGAATGGTGCCAAGGTTACGGTCACCGTTACCAACTATGGCGACAACACTTGCGACGTTGTAGCTGACGTTGTTGGTACTGAGGGCTTGGTTTCGCAGCAGAAGTACACAGGTATTCCTGTTGAATCGGGCGACCTCTACCTCGACTTCACCGTCGACGGATGCTACTACGTGTTCGACAAGGACGAGATGGATGTAACAGATGCCGTAGACCAGCAGCCAGTATCTATGCAGCTTGTGAATGTTCCAGAAGAGGTTAACCTCGGTTCAGAGCTGTCTGACTTCACATCGCAGATTAAGGCTCAGGTTACATACGATGGCGGTACTGTCAAGGAAGTAGCTTCAAGCGACCTTTCGTTTATGGTAGTTCCCGACTTCAACACACTTGGCGAGAAGTACATCGTTGCTACTCTCAGCAAGACTCTCCTCAACAAGCAGGCTGACAAGACCATCAACGCAAGCGCTAAGTTTAAGGTTGTTGATACTCCAGTCAAGGTTGAGCTTGTAAGCAAGCCTAAGCACACCAACTACTACATCTACAACTCGGATGCCCTTCTTGGTGTAGAGCGCACATTGGCATTCGATACAGAAGGTCTTGAGGTTAAGGGTACATATCAGGACGGTCGCACAGAGATTCTCGACAACTCTAAGTTGACATTCTCTACTATCCCTGCTACAGTAGGCGAGCATAAGGTTGTTATTACAGCCAATGGCGGCAAGACTGTTGAGGTAACTATTAAGGTGAACGAGTCGAAGGTTACTGCTGTTACTCCAGAACCAAAATCTCTTGGTGCAGCCGATTGTTCAGCAGCATTCTGGTCAGTATGCACAGACGACATAAAACTTCCAGCTGGCGCAACACGCGAGTTCAAACTCACCAACTACACATCTGGTGCAGGCAACTGGAACAACTACTATGTTATCCTTCGCGATGCAGCAAAGACAGCACCTGAATATGCAGTAGTACGTGCCGATAACTATGGTTGGGGTAGCGGTTATGACGCTTGTGCACATGTTGGCACACAGCTTGAGGCTTATGCCGACTGGGCTGGATGGCTTGCCACAATGAATGGTGCAAAGGTTAAGGTATATGTAACCAACTGTAACAACGGTACTGCTGATGTTCAGGCAATTGTTACAGGTACCGACGGTACAGAGACCTATCAGTGGTACACAGGTATAAACAATATCAATCCAAGCGACTTGTTCGTATCGTTTACAGTAGACGGAAGTCATTTGGTATTTGAATAATAACAAAAATCTGAAGAGGGTCTGTCAAAAAGGAGTTATTGAAGTTAAGAAGAAGTTAATCTATCTACGATGGATGGAAGTTCTTGCTTAGGCAAGCGGCAAAGCCGAGCGAACGGATAAATACATTGCTTTCAGCAAATTATACATATGTCCGAGAACTTCTGATAACTTCGGGCTATACCCAACTTCCTTTAACTTCCATTTTGACACACCCCCTTTTTAATTAATATTTCTATGAAGAATCTATTACTACCCATATTAGCCCTCTTGGCAATGTCTGCCTCAGCGCAGACCAATCTAACCGATGCCGATCTTCAGGGTGCATACAGTGCTCGTCAATATAACAAGCGCGTGGTATGTCACGACCCATCTATCGTTATCGATGATGTCAGCAATCCCTCATCGCCCACATATTATATATATGGTTCACATCTTGGCAAAGGTAAGACCACAGCCGACAAGAACTATCAGGAGTGGACCGTATTCAAGGCAGCCGAGGAGAACGCTACAGCAACAAACAGTTTGTTCTGTAATACGGGTGGCGTACTTGTTAACTACTCCCAGGCTTATTCCACACATGCCATAACATCCGTTAAGGACTATACAGGCAAGAGCGTAACATTTGGCAACTTCGATGCTCATGGTTGGCAGAAGAAGGGCAACACTGTTAAGGGAATGCAGTGGGCACCCGACGTTATCTACAACAAGACTATGAAGAAGTGGTGCATGTATATGAGCTTGAATGGCGACAATTGGTGCTCAAGCATCGTATGCTTTACAAGCGACAATATCGAGGGTCCATGGAAATATCAGGGTCCGGTAGTGTTCTCTGGTTTCTTTGGAAAGTATGCACACAATTCATACGCAGCTGCTAACGATTGGAAGAACACCGACCTTGCCATTGCAACCGGTGCAACATCGTTGCCTGAGAGATATAATGTTGGCGACAAGTGGGGCACATTTTGGCCTAACTGTATAGACCCATGTGTGTTCTATGACGACAACGACAATCTTTGGATGAGCTATGGCTCATGGTCGGGTGGTATATTTATGTTGAAACTTGATGCAACTAATGGTCTGCGCGATTATACTTATCAGTTCCCGTATGAGGTTAACGGCAAAGCTGCAACACAGGGTGCTGCCAACGCTAATACCACAAGCGATCCTTACTTTGGCAAGAAGATAGCTGGCGGCTACTATGTATCGGGTGAGGCAAGTTATATAGAGAAGATAGGTTCGCACTATTTCCTCTTTATGAGCTATGGCGGACTCATCAGCACAGGAGGTTATCAGATGCGTGTGTTCCGCTCGGATAATCCAGAAGGACCATACGTAGATTGCAACGGCACATCTGCAATTACAAAACGCTATCTTTTGAATTACGGAGCCAAGACAGCCGATAATCGTGGAGTGTTGCTCTTTGGTGGCTACAAGTGGGATTCTATGTCGGGAGCAGAGGTGGCACAAGGTCATAACTCGGCCTTTACCGATAAGCAGGGACGTTCTTTCGTTGTATATCACTCACGCTTTACTAATAAGGGCGAGGGTCATGAGGTGCGTGTTCATCAGCTATTCCTTAATGATGAGGGTTGGATTATGGCTGCTCCGTTCGAGTTTGACGGCGAGACTATTACCAACAACGATATTGCTACAAAGGCTTCTATAGCCGACAGCGAGATAGCAGGCGACTATCAGTTTATGCGTCACGAATATGGTCAGAACACAGAGAATAAAGCTTACGAAACAGCAGTAAACATTCGTCTCAATGCCGACGGCACTATAACAGGTAGTGAAGAAGGAACATGGGAGCGTACAGCTGGCACTGATTATATACACCTTACTATTAATGGTGTTGTATATCGTGGTGTACTTGTTCGCCAGACTATCGACTATACCAACATACCGGCTATAGCTATTGCTGCCCTTTCTTCATCAAGCGGTTCTACAACACTTGGTCAGAAGTCGTATACCAAGCAACAGCAGGTATGGGCAGTTAAGGCAGATGCCAAGGCAGCCATTAAGTATACAGCCAACAAGATAAATCTTCCGTTCGATGATGGTACTGTACTTGAGGAAGCACCTGTTCTGCCTACAGAGGGATTGCTTGGCACTAACGTTTCTTGGAAATCAAGCAACGAGTCGATTCTTACATCCGACGGTACTGTTAAGGGTCAGGGCGAGGTAATAATGACAATGGTTATAAGCAAGGACAACTATGTATACACCAAGGACTTCACCCTCAATGTTGAGGCTGATGTAGTGGCAGACGCTCCAGTTTACTATCCTGAGTCGATGGAGAAGAATACTAATGCCGCTTTCTGGGTAAACTTCTCTAAGGACTATTACAACCTGAAGAAGGGTGGCAAGGCTGAGTTTAAGTTCTACAACTACAGCAACAAGAAAGCCAATTGGAATAACTGGTGTCTCGTTGCAGCAACAGCCGAGCGTGGAGCCGAGGGTTATTCAGAGCACTTCGCATTGCGTGCCGACAACTATGCTTGGTTTGCAGCAGCAGGAGGCAATACTGTCGAAAACACCTCAAACATCGACTTCACAATGCAGAGCGAATACAACTGGGATACATTCAAGGACGATATGGACGGCTCGTTGGTTGATATGAACGTTGAGTTTACTACAGGCAATGTGGTTAAGGTAGTGTCTACCATCACCACTAAGGCAAAGAAGGTATACAACTACTCGTTCAGCATGAAGCTCGTTGAGAACCAGTCGAACGTAACCCTATTCTTTGTTAACGAAGGCTCGTATATCGACGGCTCAAGCATTGCTACCGGTATAAAGACTCCTATGGTTATTACCAAGAAGACTGAGAGCGAGGGCAAGTGGTACAACCTTAATGGACAGCAGGTAGATCGCTCTTACAAGGGCATTGTCGTTGTTAATGGACGTAAATTCTTGAATAAGTAATTCTTTAACAACAATTGTATAATAAATGATTCGAGCAAAATGTTTAATTGGAGCAATGGCATTCGCCATTGCCCCAATCTCCAATACAGTCCAGGCTCAAACAGCACCACCGCCTGTTCCTCTCGTTGTAGACACTCCAATGGTACACGACCCCGTTATGGCATTTGAGGATGGCAAGTACTATCTCTATTGTACGGGTCATGGCATAACACAGATGACATCTACTGACCGTCATCATTGGACTATCAAGCCAGATGGTGTGCTACCAGGAAACAAGATTCCGGCATGGACGCGCGATAGTGTACCAGGTTTTGAGACTCATATTTGGGCGCCAGACATAATAAAGTATGGTGACAAGTGGTATCTAACTTATTCGTGTTCTACATTCGGCAAGAACACATCAGCAATAGGACTACTAAGTAATACATCGCTTGCCAATGCTGACGGATGGAAAGACGAGGGTTGTATAGTTGCCTCAAAGGGCGAGCGTGACAACTGGAATGCTATCGATCCTAATATCATTATCGACAAGAAAGGCAATCCATGGATGACATGGGGATCGTTTTGGGATGGCATTCAGCTGATACAGCTTGACCGTACTATGCACGTAAAACGTGGTGCCAAGCCAATGACTGTTGCCAGACGTCATGCTGTGGGTGATATTAATGTAGAGCCAAACCCTACATCCCAGTTTGCCGGCACCAATGCCATAGAGGCTCCGTTCATAATGCAGCATGGTGGCTACTATTATCTGTTTGTAAGTTGGGACTACTGCTGTCGTGGATCAAAAAGCAACTACCGTGTTGCTGTAGGCAGAAGTAAGAAGGTTGCTGGTCCATATCGCGACCGCAATGGTAAGGATATGCGTCAGGGTGGTGGCACTATTGTCATCGAAGGCGATAAACAAGAGTTTGAAGCGGCAGGACATTGCTCAGCCTATTCGTTTGCAGATGGCGACTGGTTTGTGTGTCATGGATACAGCATTCCTAAGAATGGGGTGCCATTGCTGATACAAAAGAAAATAACGTGGACGGCTGATGGCTGGCCCACACTGGAATAATATAATTCACTATTTATATAATTAAAATAATGAAACGTAACAAAATATTTCTCGCGGCGTTGCTCGCTTCGTCTCTTGCAGCCAACGCTCAAGTAAAGATAAATGTGGATGCCGCTAATCCTGGCATCAAGGTATCGCCAAATCTATATGGCATATTCTTTGAGGACATCAATCATGCTGCTGACGGCGGATTATATGCCGAACTTATCAGCAACCGCTCGTTTGAGGATAGTGACAATGCTATACCTACATGGCGCACATCTGCCTCGAATGGAGCAAGCATAACAAGTCAGCTTGTAAGCAAGGCTCTGTTGAACAATGCACAGGGTAAGGCATTGCAGATAACTGTAAAGGCTGACAAGGCTGCAACTGCATCGCTTATCAACGAGGGATTCTGGGGCATCAATGCAGTACAAGGCAGAACATACAAACTATCACTCTTTGCAAAAGGCAACTATAAGGGAGGATTAAAGGCACGTTTGATAAGTGCTGATGGCAAGACTGTATATGCCGAGACAACAGTTGATGCCGCTATTGGCAAGAAATGGAACAAGTATACAGCCGAGCTTACTGCTAATGCCAATGACCCTAAGGCTCAGTTTGAATTGGTATTCGATGGCAAGGGCTCCGTTACACTTGATGTTGTAAGTCTGTTCCCGCCTACATTCATGAACCGTCCTAATGGTTTGCGTCCCGACCTTGCACAACTTCTTTATAACATACGTCCAAAGTTCGTACGCTTTCCAGGCGGTTGCTATGTAGAGGGACAAGAATCTCCAGAGAATGCTTTCCACTGGGAGAAGACCATTGGTCCTATAGAACAACGTCCTGGACATAAGAATGTTAACTGGCGTTATCGCACAAGTGATGGTATGGGCTTTGACGAATATCTGCAACTTGCAGAAGACCTCAATGCAAAGCCTCTATATGTTGTGAATGTTGGTTTGTGGCATGGAGGTATGACACCTGTAGACAGCATTCAGCCTTGGATAGACGAGTGTATGAACGCTCTTGAATATGCCAATGGCCCCGTAACAAGCAAGTATGGTGCTTTGCGTGCAAAGAATGGACATCCAGAGCCATATAATATAGAGTATCTTGAGATTGGCAACGAGAACAATCAACCCGACCCTGCACTTCAGAGTGACCATTACTATGAGCGTTTCAAGAAGTTTAAGGATGCCGTGCTTGCCAAATATCCCAATATGCACCTAATAGGAAACGTGGTAGCTTGGGGTGATGACAATCCGACATGGGACAGCAAAGAGAGTGTTGAGTTGCTCGACGAGCATTACTATCGCAACCCAGCTTGGTTTGCCGAGAACTTTAACAAGTATGATACCTACAACCGTAAGGGTTCAGAGATATATGTAGGCGAGTATGCTGTTACACAGGGCTTCGGCAATATGGGATCGCTTGATGCCGCACTGGGCGAGGCTGTATATATGATGGGTATTGAGAACAATAGCGACATCGTTACAATGGCTTCGTATGCTCCTATCTTTGCCAACCTCAACGACCGTATGTGGGCGCCTGACATGATTCAGTTTACATCCGACAAGGTATTCGGCACTCCATCTTACTATGTGCAGAACCTTATGGCCAACAACGTAGGCACACGTGTGCTTAAAGTAAACCAAACCAATCCTTATAAATATGGAGATGTTCAGGTAAAGCCTGCTGTATGTCGTGTAGGCATGGGTACATGGGGCACACAAGTATCGTTTGAAGACAAAGGTTATACCGACGCTAACGGTAATGCATTGCCAATGACTTTACAGGAGTTGCCTACTGATGTGCGTGGCACTTGGAAGGTAGACGGTAATATTATCAAGCAGACATCCAATGGTGAGAGTTGCATACGTCTTAACCCTGGTGAAATAACCTCAGAGGGATATATATATAAGGTACGTGCGCGTAAGGATGCTGGCAATGAAGGTTTCCTCCTTATATTCAATTATGTGGACGACAAGAACTATTGTTGGCTAAACCTTGGTGGATGGAACAATACACAGCATGGTATTGAGCAAATTGTGGATGGCGCAAAGGGTCAGGTTGCCACAGTATCTGGAAATATAGAGACAGGTCGCTGGTATGACATTGAACTAAAGGTTAAGGGCGACAGCATTTTTGCAAGCTTGGATGGTAAGGAGATATTTGCCACTAAGCTTCGTGCAAACACTCTGCCTGGCGTATTCTCAACAGCTACATTGGACGAGAATACAGGCGAGGTGATACTGAAGGTTGCAAACACAAGCAGCGAAAACACTACAGCCGAGATTTGTCTTCAAGGCAAGACAATATCTAATGCTAAGCTTATTCGCCTTTCTGCAAAGAATGGCAAGGAGGAGAACACAATCGACAACCCGACAAATGTTCATCCTACAGAGACATTTGTTACAACATCTACAGATGGTGCTGTTGTGGAGATACCGGCAAATTCGCTAAATATATTTAGATTGAAATAAAGAGCTTTTTATCTGATAAACCACCATAGACTTCTGAACTTGTAAAAGTTCAGAAGTTTTTTTTATCCCAAATCGGTCATTAGGATTTGGGTTAAAAAACTTGAAAACATTTGGTAGTCTCAATAATTATTGCGTAATTTACGCAACGTAAAAAGCGCAATAAGATTATGACAACAATTAACAATCCTTTCGTGATGTATGGATACAAAGGAGCAGAGTACTTTTGTGACCGTGAGAAAGAAACCGAGAAGATGATAACTTCGCTACACAACGAGCGAAATATCACGCTTGTCGCTCCTCGCCGTATGGGCAAAACAGGATTAATCCATCATGTCTTCCAACAGTTGGAAAAGCAATACGATGATGTGAAATGCTTCTACTTAGACATATTTGCCACCAAGAGCTTGGAGCAAATGGTGCAGCTCATGGCTTCGGAAATCATTGGGAAATTAGATACAATTTCTCAATCCGCCCTGCGTAAAGTACAGGAGTTCTTCAGCAGTTGGCGACCAACGCTAACAATTGACGA
>ERZ1023621.2-NODE-2-length-77446-cov-10.108708_pt1 | contig 77446 bp, 63 predicted proteins | sample MGYA00380330_ERZ1023621 | MGnify/ENA primary metagenome ERZ1023621 (study PRJEB33179, sample SAMN07448975) | human gut metagenome | biome: Human-gut; feature: Human associated habitat; material: Faeces | host: Homo sapiens | place: India: Bhopal | collected...
TTGTTGACGGACGTGAGGGAACTGGTTCGCGCACTATCCTCGCTTCGCCACTTGTAGCAGCGGCAGCGGCAGTTACGGGAGTAATAACCGACCCAAGAGAATTTATGTAAGTCTTAGCGCAATCTGAACGTAAACAATTAGAAAGTAAATCAAAATGAAACAGAAATTCAACGTTATAACATCCACCTGCATTCCTCTCCCTCTCGAGAATGTGGACACCGACCAAATTATTCCCGCCCGCTTCCTTAAGGCTATTGATAAGGAAGGCATGGGCGACAACCTATTCCGCGATTGGCGCTACAATGCCGATGGCACACCAAAGCCCGACTTTGTTATGAACGATCCCTCGTACAGCGGAGTTATTCTTGTAGCAGGAAAGAACTTTGGTTCGGGCTCGTCGCGCGAGCATGCCGCATGGGCTATTGCTGGTGCTGGATTCCGTGTTGTTATCAGTTCATTCTTTGCAGATATCCACAAGAACAACGAGCTCAACAATCTTGTTTTGCCAGTAGTGGTTAGCGAGCCTTTCCTCAAAGAGCTGTTCGAAAGCATTGATAAAGACCATAAGACAGAGGTGCGTGTAGACTTGCCCAACCAGACAGTCACCAATCTTGCCACTGGCAATAGCGAGCATTTCGAGATAAACGGATACAAAAAACATTGTTTGGAAAACGGTCTGGATGATGTAGATTTCCTTGTCCAGAATCGTGATAAGGTAGAAGCATGGGAACAACAGAATTAAATAGAATAGAGATAATGGATTCCACGCTGCGCGACGGCGAACAGACCAGCGGCGTGTCTTTCCTGCCTCACGAGAAACTTATGATGGCGCGTATGCTCCTAGGCGACGTAAATGTCGACCGCATAGAGGTTGCTTCGGCCAGAGTTTCTGAAGGCGAGAAGGATGCTGTGCGTATGGTTTGCCGTTATGCGGCAAGTGTGGGCAAGCTAAATAGGGTAGAGGTGCTCGGCTTTGTTGATGGACATAAGTCTATCGATTGGATTGACGAGTGTGGTTGCCGTGTTATGAACCTCTTGGCTAAGGGTTCGCTTAAGCATTGTACACAGCAGCTGAAGAAAACCCCCGAGGAACATATCGACGACATTTACCGCTCGCTGTCGTATGCAGCCCAGAAGAACATCGTTGTCAATCTGTATCTTGAGGATTGGAGCAGCGGTATGAAGGACTCGCCCGACTATGTGTTCCAGATGATGGACGCACTTGTGGAGAGTGGCATTAAGCGTTTTCTACTGCCCGATACATTAGGCATACTTAACCCAATGCAGGTTACCGAGTTCTTTGGCAAGATGAAGGAGCGCTATCCTTCGGCTCATTTCGACTTCCATGCCCATAACGATTACGATCTTGCTGTGGGCAATTCACTGGCAGCCGTAAAGGCAGGGGCAAGCGGACTGCATGTTACTGTAAACGGGCTTGGCGAGCGTTGCGGCAATGCACCGCTTGCAAGTGTCCAGGCCATACTTAAAGACCAGCTGCATATAGAAACAGGCATACGCGAGGACCGACTTGGCGAGATTAGTAGACTTGTAGAAGGCTATTCGGGCATTGCGGTTGCTCCCAATCAGCCTATCGTTGGCGAGAATGTCTTTACTCAGGTGGCTGGCGTTCATGCCGATGGTGACAATAAGGACAACCTTTATTGCAACGACCTTGTGCCTGAGCGTTTCGGCAGAAAGCGCGAGTATGCTCTTGGCAAGAACAGCGGAAAGGCTAATATAGCAAGAAATCTTGAAGAGCTTGGCTTGGAGCTTACTCCTGAGCAGACGCGCCGCGTAACGCAGCGTATAACTGAATTGGGCGACCGTAAGGAGATGGTTACTCAAGACGATCTGCCTTTCATCGTAAGCGATGTGCTTAAGCACTCGGCACCAGAAGACAAGGTTAAGCTTGTGAGCTATATGGTGTCGCTTGCCTACGGATTGCGCCCTATGGCAAGTGTAAAGGTTGAGATTGACGGACAGCAGTACGAGGACAACGCATTAGGCGATGGTCAGTATGATGCCTTTGTTAAGGCTATGCGCAAGATATACCGCGAGCGTCTTGGACGTACTTTCCCTGTACTCGAAAACTATGCAGTATCCATACCGCCTGGAGGTCGAACAGATGCTCTTGTGCAAACCGTTATAACATGGCGTAATGGCGACAAGCTGCTGCGTACACGCGGTCTTGATGCCGACCAAACCGAGGCGGCTATCAAGGCAACGATAAAGATGCTGAACATTGTGGAATAAAATTAATATATGTTCAACGGCAAAGTAAATAATATTAAAAGGCAAAGTAAATAATATTAAAAGGCAAAGTAAATAATATTAAATGAGCAATTAATATATATTCAACGGGCAAGTAATATATATTACTTTGAAAAGCAGTTTGCATGGTATGGCTGCAGACCGTATCTCATAAGAAAAAGTATAAAGAAAAAATAATTGTTTTAGTTATGAAATTAAATATAGCAGTACTTCCCGGCGATGGAATCGGACCGGAGATAATGAAAGAAGGAGTAAAGGTAATGAAGGTTGTGGCAGATAAATTCGGCCACGAGTTCTCGTTCAACGAGGCCATCTGTGGCGCTCATGCCATCGATGCCGTAGGCGATCCTTTCCCCGAGGAAACATTTAAAACATGTATGGATGCCGATGCCGTATTGTTTGCAGCTGTAGGCGATCCACGTTTTGATAACGATCCTACAGCAAAGGTGCGCCCTGAGCAGGGCCTTCTTGCCATGCGTAAGAAGCTTGGTCTTTTTGCCAACGTGCGCCCTGTAGCTACTTTTGACTGCCTGTTGCATAAGTCACCGTTGAAGGACGAGCTTCTTAAGGGAGCCGACTTTGTTGTGATTCGCGAGCTTACTGGCGGTATGTATTTCGGCGAGAAGTATCAAGACAACGACAAGGCATACGACACCGATATATACACACGTCCCGAGATTGAGCGCATTCTTAAGGTAGCCTTCGAGTTTGCTATGAAGCGCAACAAGCATCTTACCGTTGTAGACAAGGCCAATGTGCTTGCTTCGTCGCGTCTATGGCGTCAGATCGCCAAGGAGATGGAACCGCAGTATCCTGAGGTTACCACCGATTATATGTTTATCGACAACGCCTCAATGCGCGTTCTCACCGAACCTCGTTTCTTCGACGTAATAGTTACCGAGAACACCTTTGGCGATATCCTCACCGACGAAACTTCTTGTATCACCGGTTCTATGGGATTGCAGCCGTCAAGTTCGCTTGGCGAGCACACTCCGCTATTCGAGCCTGTACATGGTTCATGGCCACAGGCAGCAGGCAAGAACCTTGCCAACCCGGTAGCGCAGATTCTCTCTGCCGCCATGCTTCTTGAACATTTCGGTCTTAACGAAGAGGGTGCTCTTGTACGCAAGGCTGTTGACGCTTCGCTCGATGCCAATGTGCGCACACCTGAGATTCAGGTTGAGGGTGGTGCCCAATATGGTACAAAGGAAGTTGGCCAATGGATTGCCGACTATATAGCAAAAGCATAAAAGCAACTTTAACTAACTTAAATCGAAACGGCTATCAATACGCTGGACGTTAAACGCCCAACGTATTATAGCCGTTTTTTTCTCTAATCTCGAATATTAAATCTATGCCATACTCTGCCGATGATTATCTTGATTTGAACAAATGCAAGGTGTTGATGGATTTAAATGGCTTGTTATTTTCTCAATTCATTAATAAGGTCTTCCAATATATATTGGTCACTCATCAGCTGCAACCCAGACTTTGAATTTGTTAATTGCTGGTATACTTCGGTTGAATAAAACAAGTCGAGTGCTCGCTCTGCGCTTATATGTAGCGTCTCAGCCAATAACATTATAATTCGGCTTTGTTTGCGCCATAATACATTATCTCTCATTGTTAATCCTCCGTGTTAATTATAGTTGATGAAATGAAAGTAAGATACTTATCTACGATTTCTTGGTTGAGAATACATATTTGATGATTCACAGCTTTGTATTTTAGTTGTCCAAGAGCCTGTTCTGCTGTTATAATGCCATTCTCATAATCTTCTACAGTATCAATAACATTGTCATTGGCGACACCACCTTCAACTATATCATATTGATTTTGAATGGTACCTCCGCTTCGGCAGTCTATAACGTATTCCAACCATTCTATATTATAAGATTCAAATATCTTAATACGATAGTTGTCAGATTTAACTCCATTTAAATCTAATGAATATACGGATAGAACAGCTTTCGCTTTTTTCCCTTTTCTTTCGGCAATAACTCTTGCCCATGCTTCTGCTTGCGTTTGTAATTTCGTTAGATAAAAGCCTTGCCCAAAATCAACCTTGCTTCTTCCCAACTTTACAAGCGGTGTGGGTACTTCCGTATATGATCCATGAAATAAATTTATCATGATTCCGCCTCCCAATTTAGAAGTGTTTCACAAATGTCTTCTGCAACCCAATCTAAACTTTGGGTATGTAGCTCCTCATAACGCTTGAAAAGTCGGTTGTGTATAAGCCCTTGCTTCTGTAGACGGTCGAACATAGTCTTGCCGGTGATGCCAAGCTTTTTAGCTCCGCTCTCTATTGCCATAACAGCAAAATGGACTTTGCGGTAGGTGTCATTATCTATATTATTCATATTAGCCATATTACATATTAAAATAATTTAAAAACAATGATTTGTTAGATGAGATTTATTCTCTCCACAAAGATAGTACTTTCTCTTTAAACTGAATAGTAAAACTTTAGGAATTATGTGCAAAAAACACAAAGGTTTTTGACCTGATGCGTATCTGCTCAAGGCGGTTTGGGCACAACTCCGCTTTGTCAGATTAAGATGAAAATTAAAAAATAAAGCCAAACTAACTATAAAACATTTGTGTTCTTTGGTATTTATTCTTAATTTCGCACTCGGATTCAATGGAATGTGCATCCGTGCCATAATTGATAGGCACTCATTAAAGAAATAACGAAATTTAGATAATGAAACCAGTATTTGTATATTTGTTCTTATTCCTTGCTTCTGCTGCCAATGTCTCGGCGCAGACAAGCACTTCAACTATGTTAACACGTCAGCAACTTAGAGATAGTCTTGCTGTTGCATCAGAGCAATTGAGCTATCATCCCGACTCGCTTGACTTGCGCTTAAGAAAGGCAGGATGGAATCTTCAGCTTGAGCAATGGCAGTATGCGCACGATGAATACGACTATGTGTTGAGGCGTGAACCCTACAATCTGGCAGCCTTGTTTTATCGTGCTTTTGTAAACGAAAAACAGCAAAGATACAAGTTTGCAAGGCTCGATTATGAGAACTTGCTGTCTATTGTGCCCGATCATTTTGAAGCCCGACTTGGATTGGCTCTTCTCAATGATAAGGATAACAGATATACAGATGCGATAAACCAAATAAACCTCCTTGTAATGCAACATCCAGATAGTGCTGTGGCTTATGCGGCAAGAGCAGGTATGGAGGTAGAACGCAAGATGTATGCTCCTGCCGAATACGATTATGGTAAAGCTATAGAGCTTGCTCCAAGCAATACCGACTACTTGCTTAGCCGTGCCAATGTGCGCATTATTATGAAACGCAAAGCAGAAGCACGTGACGACCTTGACCGTATGGTTAGGCTTGGTGTGTCGCGTGCATCTCTTGTAGATTGGTATCGCAAGTGTCGATAGGATGCCTAATTGCAGTGGAGCAAGGCAGTTGCTTTATACCAAGTCAAAGATGCCCGTAGGCAGTTTGCGGCGTAAAACCTCAACAGGCAAACTGCCACCAGTCTTTATTCCTGCATTCTCCAAAGCGTCGACAACGCATTGTAAGGCTATCTCGGGCTTGTTGTTCTCTTCGCTAAGGTGGCATAGCCATATGTGGCGAAGGTTGTCGGTGTGATTGGCAACAAGAGCTTCGGCACAAAACAAGTTGCTCAAGTGTCCGCTGCCACTTCTTATCCTTTCCTTAAGATAGTAAGGGTAGGGACCTACCTCAAGCATCTGAGGGTCGTAGTTGGCCTCAATCACAAGATAGTTGGTGCGTCTTATAACAGAGGCAATCTCGTCTGTGATGTGGCCTACGTCGGTAAGCAGACTGAACACCACACCGTTGTGCTCTATCATGTAACCGGCATTGTCGGTGCTGTTGTGCGGTACGGCGAATGGTGTAATGTTAAAGTCGTCTATCTTGAAGCTTACTCCTGGTTGCACGTACATTCTTCTGTCGTGTGTAATCTTGCTGCGCATACATACATTGCTGTCAAGACCCGAATGTACAGGACGTGTAGCATATACAGGAATCTCAAACTTCTTGGATATGCTGCCAACAGACTTTATATGGTCGGCATGGTCGTGTGTAACAAGTATGGCCTTTATGCCGCTGAAATAGTTAAGACCATAGTCAACAAAATGGTTCTTAAGTTTGCGGGTTCCAATACCTAAGTCGATAAGGATGCCGCCGTTTTCTGTATATAAATAGTAGCAATTGCCGCTACTTCCGCTTCCGAATGAAATGAATTTGAACATTGGTATTTTTAATTATAGCACTTGGTCCGTTGTGGACTTTAAGATGCAAAAGTAGCTATAATCAATGATAAATAAGTAAAAAAACAAAAAAACTTCATTTTTGTGCAATAAATTGAGTAACTTTGCAGCCAGTTTTTGTGTATACTACATTATTCAGTATAACAAGAAGTGGAAAAATAAAATAACTTACAATATTATAAAATGATAACAGTAACCAATCTCGCTATTCAGTTTGGAAAAAGAGTTCTTTACAAGGATGTCAACTTGAAGTTTACAGCTGGCAATATCTATGGTGTCATAGGCGCTAATGGAGCTGGTAAGTCAACTCTTTTGCGTGCTATAAGTGGAGATTTGGAACCCAATAAGGGTTCGGTTGAATTGGGACCAGGCGAGCGTCTTTCAGTGCTTGAGCAGGACCACTTCAAATTTGATGCCTATCGTGTTCTTGATACTGTGTTGATGGGACATGAGCCGCTTTGGAAGAATATGAAGGAGCGTGAGGAACTTTATTCTAAGCCAGAAATGAGCGAAGAAGATGGAAATCGCGCTGCTGAACTTGAACTAAAGTTTGCCGAAATGGAAGGTTGGGAGGCAGAGAGCAATGCTGCACAGATGCTTTCTAATCTTGGTATCCCTGAAACATTGCACGAGAAGCAAATGAGCGAGCTATCTAACAACGAGAAGGTGCGCGTTATGCTTGCCAAGGCATTGTTTGGTAATCCGGATAACTTGTTGCTTGATGAGCCTACCAACGACTTGGACCTCGATACAGTACAGTGGCTTGAGGAATATCTTAGCAATGTAGAACAGACAGTTCTTGTTGTGAGCCACGACCGTCACTTCCTCGATGCTGTCAGCACACAGACAGTAGATATCGACTTTGGTAAGGTAACAGTATTTGCAGGTAACTACTCATTCTGGTATGAAAGTTCACAGCTCGCTTTGCGTCAGGCACAAAACCAACGCCAGAAAGCAGAGGAGAAGCGTAAGGAGTTGGAAGAGTTTATTCGCCGATTCTCTGCCAATGTGGCAAAGAGTAAGCAGACAACCAGCCGTAAGAAGATGCTTGAGAAGCTTAATGTTGAGGAAATTCGTCCGTCAAGCCGTAAGTATCCGGGCATTATATTCCAGATGGAACGCGAACCAGGAAATCAGATTCTTGAGGTTGAAGGCCTAAAGGCAGTTGACGAGGATGGAACTGTATTGTTCGATAATGTTAACTTCAACATTGAGAAGGGTGAGAAGGTTGTGTTCCTGAGCCATAATCCTAAGGCAATGACAGCCTTGTTCGAGATTATCAATGGCAACCGCGAGGCTGATGCAGGTACATATAAGTGGGGTGTGACAATTACAACAGCTTATCTGCCATTGGATAATACCGAGTTCTTCAATAGTGATAAGAATCTTGTAGATTGGCTGAGCCAGTATGGTCCAGGCAATGAGGTTGTAATGAAGGGCTTCCTTGGACGTATGCTTTTCTCTGGCGAGGACGTTATGAAGAAGGTAAATGTACTTTCGGGAGGCGAACGTATGAGATGTATGATTGCAAGAATGCAGCTCAAGAATGCCAACTGCTTGATATTGGATACACCAACCAATCACTTGGACCTCGAGAGTATTCAGGCTTTCAACAACAATTTGGTGGGCTTTAAGGGCAATATCCTATTCTCGAGCCACGACCATGAGTTTATACAGACTGTGGCAAACCGCATCATAGAACTTACTCCAAGCGGAACCATTGACAAGCTTATGGATTACGACGATTATATTTATAACGAGGACATCAAGGCCCTTAAGGCTAAGATGTACAACGTATAGTAAGCAATATAACTTATAGTTTACTGACAAAACCTTGCCAACTTATCCTTGAGAGGACGTGTTGGCAAGGTTTTTGCTGATATAAAAAATAAAAACATTAATTATGAATAATAATATGAAAGATAATGAGAATGTAGAGAAGGACATCGAAATCAAGGACGGCGAACTTGAGAATGATGCACAGGCTACAGAAAATAAGGAAGAGAAAAACGCTGAACCTACAGTAGAAGAACAGCTTGATGCTGCCAAGAAAGAGATAGAGGCGCTTAAGGACAAGTATCTCCGTTCGGTTGCCGAGTTTGACAACTATAAGAAACGCACCATTAAGGAGAAGGCTGAGCTTATACTTAACGGTAGCGAGAAGGCTGTAAGTGCCATTCTGCCAATATTGGACGACTTTGAGCGTGCTCTTGCAAATAAAACCGATGATGCAGAGGCTATGAAGGAAGGCATGAAGCTTATCTTCAACAAGTTTAACAAGACATTGGAGTCGCTTGGAGTAACAAAGATAGAGACAGAAGGGAAGGACTTTGATGTCGACTTTCACGAAGCGGTTGCTATGGTTCCGGGTATGGGCGATGATAAGAAAGGTAAGGTTATCGACTGTGTTCAGACGGGTTATCAGCTTAATGATAAGGTGATAAGACACGCAAAGGTTGCCGTTGGACAGTAATAAAATGCCGATACAACGTTTTATTGAATTTCAGAGTTAATACTAAGTAGGAGAATAACCACACACATTATTTTATTATATAATGGCAAAGAGAGACTACTATGAAGTGCTGGGCGTCAGCAAGACTGCTACAGATGACGAGATTAAGAAGGCTTATAGAAAAATTGCTATAAAGTATCACCCCGATAGAAATCCTGGCAACAAAGAGGCTGAGGAGAAGTTTAAGGAGGCTGCTGAGGCTTACGATGTACTACATGATGCACAAAAGCGCCAGCAATACGACCAGTTTGGATTTGAAGCTCCAGGTGGTGGCTTTGGCGGTGGCTTTAACGGAGCAGGTGGTTTCTCTATGGATGACATCTTCTCTATGTTCGGTGATGTATTTGGCGGACATGGAGGAGGATTTGGTGGCTTTGGCGGTTTTGGCGGTGGAGGCCAACGTCAGAAACCACAATATCGTGGTGCTGACTTGCGTATAAAGGTTACACTTACGCTTCAAGAGATTGCTACTGGCACAACAAAGAAGTTCAAGGTAAAGAAGGATGTTACATGTACACATTGCCATGGTACTGGTGCCGAGAACTGTAGCGGTAGCGAGACATGTCCAACATGTAATGGTAGCGGTGTTGTAATGCGTACCGTCAGAACTATGCTTGGAATGATGCAGACACAGTCTGAATGTCCTAACTGTCATGGCGAAGGCACTATCATCAAGAATAAGTGTAAGGAATGTGGCGGTACTGGCGTAGTTAAAGGAGACGAAGTTGTCGAGATCAAGATACCTGCTGGCGTAGCCGAAGGAATGGTTGTAAATGTTCCTGGCAAGGGTAATGCTGGTCAGCACAATGGCATTAACGGAAATATTCAGGTTTACATTTCGGAGGAACCTAACGATACTTTTGTGCGTGACGGTAATGACGTTATTTACAATCTGTTGCTCGACTTCCCTACAGCTGTTCTTGGAGGACAGGTTGAGATACCTACTATTGACGGAAGCAAGGTGAAGATAAAGATTGAGCCAGGTACACAACCTGGCAAGACTTTGCGCCTGCGTGGAAAGGGTTTGCCTGCTGTTCAAGGTTATGGCAATGGTACTGGCGACTTGGTTGTAAACATCAGTGTGTTTGTGCCTAAGACATTGACTCGTGATGAGAAGAAGGCTATCGAGAGCTTCCGTGACAGTGACAACTTTAAGGGCGACAAGGAAACAAAGAAGTCTATATTCGAGCGGTTTAAGAATTATTTCAACTAATAATAATTCTATGTGAGCCGTGCGATGTCGGCTTTTGAATATATTGACGACAGGGTTTATAGGGCTGCATGGTCTTGTAAACCCTGTTTTGGTATTCTAACCAGAAGTGGTTTAATTACTATAACATTTAATCATCAATTATGAATTATCAAGAAACAGTTGAATACTTGTTCAACTCGACACCTGTTTTTGAGAAGGTTGGCGCATCTGCCTATAAGGAAGGCTTATACAATACTAACGAACTAGACAGGCATTTCGGTCATCCACATCGTCTGTTCAAGACTATACATGTGGCTGGAACAAATGGCAAGGGTTCTTGTTCGCACACCATTGCAGCCATACTTCAGGCTGCTGGATATAAGGTAGGACTTTATACATCGCCACATCTTGTTGACTTTCGCGAACGAATAAGAGTGAATGGCGAGTGTATCAGTGAGCAATATGTTGTAGACTTTGTGGAGGAGGAGAGAGGTTTCTTCGAACCTTTGCATCCTTCATTCTTCGAACTTACAACTGCTCTTGCCTTTAAGTACTTTGCCGAGAAAAAGGTTGATATAGCAGTTATAGAGGTGGGACTTGGTGGCAGATTGGATTGTACCAACATCATAACGCCAATCTTGTCGGTTATAACAAATATCAGTTTGGATCATACTCAGTTCTTGGGCGACACACTTCAGAAGATAGCTGGCGAGAAGGCAGGCATTATCAAGCCTAACGTTCCGGTTGTTATAGGCGAGTACAATACGGATACAAGACCCGTGTTTGAAGCAAAAGCTGTTGAGAATAATGCACCTATAGTATTTGCTGAGGATACTCAAGAGGTTATTCAAGTAGAAAACGAACTTAACGGAAGAAAACATTATACTACAGTAAGTTACGGCGATATTAATGGCGAACTTGCAGGCGAGTATCAGCAAAAGAATACCAACACGGTTCTGCATGTAGTTAAGCTTTTGAAGGATATGCATGTGATAGATAATGACGATTGTGTGCGTGTGGGATTCTCTAATGTCTGCGAATCTACAGGACTTATGGGACGTTGGCAAACCTTAGGCACATCGCCACTGGTAGTGTGTGATACGGGTCATAATGTAGGCGGTTGGCAGTATCTAAGTCATCAGATAAAGGCTGTTGAGTGTAAGACTCTGCGCATTGTTTTTGGTATGGTAGACGACAAGGATATAGAGCATGTTATGGATATGCTGCCAAAGAATGCTGTTTACTATTTTGCACAAGCCACAACACATAGAGCTATTCCAGTGAACGTAGTAGGCGAAAAGGCTCTGGCTCATGGCCTGCACGGCACATGTTATACATCTGTCGAGGATGCATATGAGCATGCATTGGCAGATGCCGAAAAAGACGACTTTGTGTTTGTTGGAGGCAGCAGTTATGTGGTTGCAGACCTATTAACATATAAGAAAAACAACAATTAATTGTTTTTAACGGGCAAAATGAAACATTTTTGCTATAAAAACCTTGGGCATTACATTTTTTTTTGTTTACTTTGCAACACATAAATAAACGCTTTACAACCATGTCCTTAATTGATAGGGCATGGTTGAAAGTAGTAGGCGTGTAACTAAAAACTTGATAAATGATGAACACAACCGAAACAGAAAACATCTGTGGACTGAAGAGAGCTGACTTTCAGTCTACAATAGCTGGTAAAGAGACCGATCTTTACATCTTGAGAAACAGTGAAGGTAATGAAGTGGCCATCTCTAACTATGGAGGCGCTTTGGTTGCTATTATGGTTCCTGACAGAAACGGTAATAGAGCCAACGTTATTCAGGGTCATGACAACATCAACGATATAGTAAACTCACCAGAGCCTTATCTTTCAACACTTATTGGCAGATACGGAAACCGTATTTGCAAGGGACGCTTCCAGTTGCATGGCAAAGAGTATCAGTTGCCTATCAACAATGGTCCTAATAGCTTGCATGGTGGACTTAAGGGCTTTAACGCTAAGGTTTGGGATGCTCTTCAGATGAACGACCACACATTGGTACTGAAGTATGTTAGCCCGTATGGCGAAGAAGGCTTCTCTGGTGAAATGAGAACAACTGTTGTATATTCGTTTACCGACGACAACGAGCTTGTAATCGAGTATATGGCTACAACAAACAAGAAGACTATCATTAATCTTACAAGCCATGGCTTCTTCTCGCTTGCAGGAATTGCTAATCCTACCCCGACAATCGAGAACTTGGAATGTGAAATTAATGCAGATTTTTATATTCCTATTGATAATACGTCAATCCCAACTGGAGAAATTCTGCGTGTAGAAGGCACTCCTTTCGATTTCCGCAAGCCTAAGACTGTAGGTCAGGACATTGATGCCGATAATGAGCAGATAAAGAATGGTGCTGGATACGACCACTGCTTTGTTCTTAACAAGAAGGAAGAGGGCGAGCTTAGCTTTGCGGCAAGAATTAAGGAGCCTGTAAGCGGACGTATCATGGAGGTTTATACAACCGAGCCAGGTGTTCAGGTTTATACAGACAACTGGGCTGATGGTTATAAGGGACAGAATGGGGCTACATTCCCACGTCGTAGTGCTATCTGCTTTGAAGCTCAGCATTTCCCTGATTCGCCTAATCGTCCTTACTTCCCGTCAGTGGTATTGAACCCAGGCGAGCAGTATACACAGAAGACAGTCTATAGATTTGCAGTTGATAAATAACAGTTATAATCAATCATACTTGATTAGTCTAATACAATAATTGAGGATTGGAGCGTCGGTTTCCGATTCTCAATTATTAATGTGTAAAACAACCTTATTGAGTAGATAAAATCTTCTATTGATACTAAATTAATTACAAATAACTAAAACAACAAACAAAACAATGGAAAATTCCAAGAAAAAACAAGGCAGTATTATTGCTATTTTGGCAATGATATTTCTCTTTGCTATGATTGCCTTTGTAACAAACCTATGTTCGCCAATGGCTATCATATTGAAAAATGCCTTTCAGGTGCCTGAGAGTTTGGCACAGGTAGGCAACTATGGTAACTTTGGTGCTTACTTGCTTATGGGTGTTCCGGCAGGTTTGCTTATTGACAAGTTTGGCTATAAGAAGACAGCTCTTGCAGCTCTCGTAGTAGGCGTTGTAGGTTTGCTTATCCAGTGGGTTAGCGGCTCAATGGGCTTCGTTGTTTACCTTATTGGTGCTTTAATCTCAGGTCTTTGCATGTGTATGCTTAACACTGTAGTAAACCCAATGCTTAACCTTCTCGGTGGTGGCGGTAGCACTGGTAACCAGCTTATCCAGATTGGTGGCGTGTTCAACTCGGCAGCAGCCGTATGTGTTTACATGCTTATGGGTAGTCTTATCGGCGATGCTTCTAAGGCAAAGGTAGCTGATGCTGCTCCTGCTCTTTTCATCGCACTTGCTATTTTCATCTTTGCTCTTGTGGTTATCTTCTTCACTAAGATTGAAGAGCCTCAGCATGCTTCAAGCAATTCGGCAAAGAATGCCAACGACAAGTATAGCTGTTATTCTTTCCGTCACTTCAAGTTGGGTATGCTTGCTATTGCCGTATATGGTGCAGTAGAGGTTGGTCCTCCTACTTATATCCTTGGATATCTTACTGCAGCAAAGGACGCTGTAAATCCTGGTATGGGTATGGATGCAGGCTATTGTGGTACACTTGCAGCTGTATACTTTATCTTTATGCTCATCGGTCGATTTGTTGGCGGTGTGTTTGGAGGAAAGATTTCTCCTAAGGCTATGATTGCTACAGTAAGCTTTGCAGCAATGGTTCTTGTTGTTGTAGGTATGGTTCTTCCTACATCTATGACAGTAAAGTGTCCAGGCATCGACTATACAACAATGAGCTTTGTATGGGGTGAGGTTCCAGCAGGTATCTTTGCATTCCTTCTCATCGGTTTGTGTGCATCAGTAATGTGGGGTGGTATCTTCAACCTTGCAACTGAGGGTCTTGGCAAGTATACAGCAAAGGCTTCTGGCGCATTTATGATGATGGTTGTAGGATTTGCTATCATGATTGGTATTCAGGCAAAGGTTGTTGACTTCACTCACAGCTATATCACCAGCTTTATCGTGGTGTTGCTTAGTGCCGCATATATTTTCTATTTCGCAATGTGGGGTTCAAAGAACGTTAACACAGACATTCCAGTAGAGTAATTAATAATAATAAAGGCTTGTTTTAAAGATGTTGAGTCTTAAAGCAAGCCTTATTTTCAAATCTAAATATTAACTAAAACACTTTTGATTATGGATATTGAATTTGTAAGAAGCCGCTTCATCAAGCATTTCGACGGAAAGACAGGAAACATTTATGCATCTCCTGGTCGTATCAATCTTATTGGTGAACATACCGATTATAATGGTGGTTTTGTATTCCCAGGAGCTGTTGACAAGGGCATTATGGCTGAGGTTCGTCCAAACGGAACTAATACTGTTATGTGCTACTCAATCGACTTGAAGGACCGTGTAGAGTTTAAGGTAGACGATCCACAAGGTCCTCGTGCAAGCTGGGCTCGCTATATTTATGGCGTTGTTCAGGAGATGCGCAAGCTTGGTGTAGACGTTAAGGGTTTCAATACAGCATTTGCTGGTGATGTGCCTCTTGGTGCTGGTATGTCTTCATCGGCTGCTCTTGAAAGCTGCTTCGCTTATGCATTGAACGATTTGTTTGGTGATAATAAGGTTAGCAAGTGGGATATGGTTCTTGCAGGTCAGGCTACTGAGCACAACTATTGTGGTGTTAACTGTGGTATCATGGACCAGTTTGCAAGTGTATTTGGTAAGGAAGGTTGCTTAATGCGTCTTGATTGCAACAGCCGTGAGTTTGAATATTTCCCATTCCGTCCAGTAGGCTACAAGCTCGTATTGCTTAACTCTTGTGTAAAGCATGAACTTGCTGGTTCTCCATACAACGATCGTCGTAACAGCTGCGAGAATGTAGTAAAGCATATTGCAGCAAAGCATCCAGAGGCTCACTTCGATACATTGCGTGATTGCACATGGGAGCAGCTTGAGGAGGTTAAGGCAGAAGTAGGCGAGGAAGATTACAAGCGCGCTCACTTCGTTCTTGGTGAGAAAGACCGTGTTCTTGCAGTATGTGATGCTCTTAACGCTGGCGATTATGAGACAGTAGGCAAGAAGATGTACGAGACTCACGAAGGTCTTAGCAAGGAGTATGAGGTATCTTGCGAGGAGCTCGACTTCCTCAACGATATTGCCAAGGAGAATGGTGTAACTGGTAGCCGTATTATGGGCGGTGGTTTCGGTGGTTGTACAATCAACCTTGTAAAGGAGGAACTTTACGACCAGTTTATCGCTGATGCCAAGGCTAAGTATTCTGCCAAGTATGGCAAGGAGCCTAAGGTTATCGATGTAGTAATCAGCGATGGTTCACGTAAGATCTGCTAATAAAAATATTCTTGCCTTTAATAATATAAAGGTATAATAAAACAATAAAAATCCGCAATGCTAACTAAAGCATTGCGGATTTTTATTGTTTAAGCGAATGGTTATTCACTCAAGATAAGTTTGTCTTTAAGGTATTTGCCTGTCAAACTTTCCTTGCATTTAATGATTTCCTCTGGTGTTCCAGTTGCAACAATATTGCCTCCCTTGTTTCCGCCTTCAGGTCCGAGGTCTATAATATAGTCGCCATTCTTTATGATGTCCATATTATGTTCAATCACAACAATAGAATGTCCTTTGTCTATAAGAGTGTTGAATGATACCAGTAACTTGTGTATGTCGTGGAAGTGAAGACCGGTAGTAGGCTCATCGAATATGAACAAGGTTGGTTCTTGACGCTCTTGTCCAATAAAGTAAGCCAGTTTTACTCGCTGGTTTTCGCCACCTGACAATGTAGACGAACTCTGTCCGAGTTTTATATATCCCAATCCTACGTCTTGCAACGGCTTAAGTTTTGTTGCTATTTGTTTCTGGTCATATTGTGTGAAGAAGTCTATAGCTTCAGACACAGTCATATTCAGCACATCGTATATACTCTTCTCGTGGAAGCAAACATCCAAAATCTCCTTCTTGAATCGTTTGCCGTGACAAGCATCGCATTGCAATGTAAGGTCGGCCATAAACTGCATTTCCACATTTATCACACCTGCACCTTTACATTCCTCGCATCTTCCACCTTCGGCATTGAAGGAGAAGTATTGGGCGGTAAAGCCTTCTTGTTTGGCAAGTGGTTGGTCGGCAAACAACTGACGTATCAAGTCGTCTGCCTTAATGTAGCTAGCTGGGTTTGAGCGTGTGCTTTTGCCTATTGGGTTTTGGTCAACAAACTCAACATGCTTAACTTGTTGCCAGTCGCCTTCAAGTGACGAATATTCTCCAGGAGGATCTGCCACTTCGCTGAGATGTCGTTTTAATGCAGGGTATAATATACCCTTAATCAATGATGACTTTCCAGATCCACTTACACCCGTAACTACAGTCAATACGTTAAGCGGAATCTTTACGTCCAATCCACGAAGGTTATTCATTCTTGCCCCTTTTATTTCTATAGCCATATTCCATTGGCGTCGGGTAGGGGGAACAGAAATCTTGTCAACACCTTGCAGATAGCGTACAGTATGACTGCGTGTTGGCTCTAGATCAATATCTTTTATTCCGTCAACACTTCCTTCATTCATAATCTCACCACCAAGTCTACCCGCATCAGGACCAACATCAATAAGGTAGTCGGCAGCGCGCATAATCTCTTCGTCATGCTCTACAACAATGACAGTGTTTTGCAACTGCTGCAATTCGCGGAGTACCTTTATAAGTCTTTCTGTATCGCGACTATGCAGACCGATACTTGGCTCATCAAGAATGTAAGCCGAGCCAACAAGTGAGCTTCCCAAATTAGTTGTCAAGTTAATTCTTTGACTCTCGCCGCCACTAAGAGTGTTTGATAGTCGGTTGAGTGTAAGATATCCCAATCCCACATCAAGAAGAAACTGTAGTCGACTCTTAATTTCTGCAAGCAGACGTTTGGCAATGATAGCCTCGTGTTCTTCCAACTGTAAGTTGTCAAACCATCGTTTAAGATTGTTTACTGGCATTTCTACAAGTTCGGTTATGCTCATACCGCCAACCTTTACCCATGTAGCTTCCTTCTTTAGTCGGGACCCATGACATACCGGACATGTTGTCTTACCTCTATATCGGCTTAGCAACACACGATATTGAATTTTGTATTGATTCTCCTTTACCATTTGGAAGAAAGAATCGATACATACCTTTCCATCTGGAGCCTTGTCGGATGGCAATCCATGCCAAAGCATATCCTTCTGAGTTTTGGTAAGACTGTAGTAAGGTTCGAATATAGGGAACTTATCCTTTGCAGCCCTTCTACAAAACTCTTCCTTCCACATACCTAGTTTCTCTCCATGCCAACATTGCACACAACCGTCGTATACGCTGAGCGAAGTATTGGGTATTACGAGTTTATGGTCAATGCCCATAATCTTTCCATAGCCTTCGCATTCGGGACATGCACCAGCAGGTGAGTTGAATGCAAACATATTGTCATTTGGACGTTCAAACTCTATGCCGTCTGCCTCGAATTTGGTAGAGAAGTCGTATGTGATATTAGAAGGGAAGAAAACAATGCGACAAATGCCATTGCCTTCGTAGAAGGCTGTTTCTGCCGAATCGGTGAGTCGTGATATGGCATCCTTGTTGGAGCTTGTACTCATTCTGTCAATCAGTATGAATATGTCCTTTGGATTTACCTTGTCTAAGTCGGTGTCAGATACAAAATCGTCAATTCTGTAAAATTCCTTTTTATAGAAAATGCGCGAATAGCCTTGCTGAAGTTCCATATTAAGTTGAACCTCCAAGGAGCGTCCTTCGTTAATGACGAGAGGAGCCAATAGGGCAAACTTTGTACCTTCCGAATATTGTTGTGTACATTTAATAACATCCTCTACGGTATGCACCTTAACCTCGTTGCCGCTTATAGGCGAGAATGTGCGTCCTATTCTTGCGAACAACAATCGCATATACTCGTATATTTCGGTAGATGTACCTACTGTGCTTCGTGGGTTTCGTGATATAACCTTCTGCTCAATGGCAATGGCTGGAGGCAATCCTTTTATCATATCACATTCGGGTTTGCACATTCTTCCAAGGTATTGGCGTGCGTATGATGATAGTGACTCAACATAACGTCGCTGGCCTTCGGCATAGATAGTGTCGAAAGCCAGCGATGATTTGCCAGAACCAGATACGCCAGTAATAACAATTAGCTGGTTTCTTGGTATCTTAAGGCTCACGTTTTTAAGGTTGTTTACACGTGCGCCTTTAATCTCAATGTATTTATCCATTTTACGAATTCATGGAAAGCAAGAACTCTTCATTGTCGCGAGTATGGTTCATGCGATCGTGGATAGAATTCATTGCTTCTATCGGGTTCATGTCTGCGATATATTTGCGTAATATCCACATGCGGTCGAGTGTAGTCTTATCCTGCAACAAGTCGTCACGACGAGTGCTTGACGCAACAAGATTGACAGCTGGGAATATACGCTTATTAGATAGTGAACGGTCAAGTTGAAGCTCCATATTGCCAGTTCCCTTGAACTCCTCGAAGATAACCTCGTCCATCTTTGAGCCCGTATCAATAAGAGCAGTGGCAATAATAGTAAGTGAGCCTCCACCTTCTATATTACGTGCAGCACCAAAGAAGCGCTTAGGTTTCTGCAATGCATTGGCATCAACACCACCAGTAAGCACCTTGCCAGATGCAGGCGACACTGTGTTGTATGCACGTGCCAATCGAGTTATAGAGTCGAGGAATATCACAACATCATGTCCGCATTCAACCATACGCTTGGCTTTCTCAAGCACTATGCCTGCAATCTTCACATGACGTTCTGCCGGTTCGTCAAAGGTAGATGCGATAACCTCAGCGTTTACAGTGCGAGCCATATCGGTAACCTCCTCAGGACGTTCGTCGATAAGCAGCATCATAAGGTAAGCCTCTGGATGATTAGCAGCGATAGCGTTGGCAATATCCTTCATAAGGATAGTTTTACCAGTCTTAGGTTGAGCCACGATAAGTGCACGTTGTCCCTTGCCTATAGGCGAGAACAAGTCAACAATGCGAGTGCTGAGATTTGTGGTCTTCTTTTCACCGCAAAGGTTAAACTTCTCTTCTGGGAACAATGGCGTAAGATGTTCGAATGCAATTCTGTCTCTAACGTCCATTGGCTCACGACCGTTAATCATGTCTATGCTTGTCAATGGGAAGTACTTTTCACCATCATGTGGTGGGCGAACATGACATTCTATTACATCACCAGTTTTCAAACCATAGTTCTTGATTTGCTGTGTTGATACATATACATCATCAGGAGACGAGAGGTAGTTGTAGTCGCTTGAACGCAAGAAACCATATCCGTCAGGCATTACTTCAAGTACACCATTGGCAGTTATAAGGTCTGTAAAGTCGTAAATAGGTTCTTCCTCTTCAGGCTGCTCATAATTGTCGTGCTGGTCGTTTGGCTGCATTGTTGGGTTGTCAAACATATCATAGTTTGGCACAACACCTTGGTCTTCAATAGGAAGGTCAACAACGGTAATGAAGTCAGTACCATCACCTGGATCTCCCTCCCATACGCTATTGTCGATAGGCTGTTGTTTGTCTTCAGCATAATCGTTGTTCTCGTTATGAGCATTTATTTTTTCTTGAAGCTTAGCTATAAGTTCCGACTTGTTTGAATCGTTATCATTTTCGTTTTCGCTTTTTGGGGTGAACGAAGCTTCTGGTATTTCGTCTGTCGTGTTTGACGATGGGGCTATCTCAGTATTCTCACTATTGTCCATTTCTGTAACATTTGTGTTAATTGGCTCTTCGGTTGTTGTTTCGGTATCTTTGTTACCTGCTAACAATTCGTTTTGTTTTTTGCGTGCTTCTATAGCCGAAAGAAGTTCCAACTCTTTCTTCGATTTGCGTCCTCTATGCTTTGGTATAGCCATTAGCATTTCTTCAGGAGTTAGTTCTCTCTTTTCTATCTCTTCTTGTTGTTCTTCTTCTGAAGTCACGCCGTTTGTCTGAGTTGTTTTTGTTTTCTTGACATCAAAGTTTTCTCCTTCTTTGCCACTAACTGTATATACTCTGTCTGTGTCTTTCTTTACTATTCGGGTGCGGCGGCGCTTGGCAGCAAGAGGATTCTTCATGCTTCCTATCTCTGCCTGCTTGTCAAGAATAGCGTACATTAGGCTCTCTTCGTTCGAGCCATCAGTTGCCTCTGCACCCATCTCGTTTGCAATTACCTGCAATTCCGATATATTTTTGGCTGATAATTCGTCTTTACTATACATGGAAATTAATAAAATAATGTAAGAGGTACGTTTCTGAATTGAAACGTATATAACTTGAAATTATAATTGTGCTGCAAAGTTACAAATATTATTCTGATTACATAGTCAAACAAAGTAAATGATTTTATTAATTAACACATCTTAACTGTGACGAATTATAATAGTAGCGGATTATGTTTATTCCTTTATGCTCTTTTTTCTTTGCTTTTGAGGGTGCATAATTCAAAAGATATTGTAATATAATTCAAAAGAAATTCTATGAAAAAGAGGAGTGTCGAAACCCTATATTGTAAGTTTCGACACTCCTCTATATAATAATGTATTTATGTTTAATTAGCTTTCAGAGAACTTTTTGGCAGCGCGCAACTGGTGGCGCATGTTGCTTAATAGCTGCTGGCTCTCCTGCAAGAGGTTGAGGTATACCAGTGATACTTGCAGATTATTATTGCCCTTGGCCTGCTGTATTCTGTCAATGTGGCGCTTTCTTACAATAGACAACTCGTCTTTGCACTGGTCGGCCATAGCAAGAGTATCGCGGTAATGTTCGAATCTGCCAGTAGAAATCTGTGCCTCAGTCTGCTGCATAAGGTCGTTTATATTGGCACGTATCGGTCTGAATTCATCGATGTATGCCTGTGGTAGCGGATTAAAGTTGTTGTCAACATGTTCCTTAACTGGGTCGAGAATTCTTCGCAAGCAATATATATACTGTTCAGAAGAGTTTATTCCAAGGTGGAACCAAGTGTTGCGCTCTATTGCGATGTCGGTTGGTACGCGCTTTAGGGCGAGCAACTCCTGACGTCTGAATATTTTGAGCATGTCTTTTTCCTTAGACAATTCCTTTGCAACCTTGCGTAATATTCTTGGACGTTCATTTTCCAATCCGTCCAATATATTGTTAAACTCGTTGATAGCAAATCTTGCAGTAAAGCTCTGTGTGCGTGCTACATGCTTTGAGAGCAAGTCCCATACAATCTCTGGGTCGTGTGTGCTCATCATGAGGCGGAACACATTGCTCTTGTCTGCCTCTTTCTCCTTCTTGGTATACTGGCGGTTGCTGCGGATGAGGAGGAAGATAACCAAGCCTATGAAAAGAATCTTGGCAACAATTCCACCATAGAACATAATGAGGCAAACCACAGCACAAGCACCAAATGCAACAGCAGCTGTAATGAACCAACCACCTATAACGCTTATCACGCCAGTTACTCTGAACACAGCACTCTCGCGGCTCCAAGCTCTATCAGCCAAAGACGAACCCATAGCCACCATAAATGTTACGTATGTTGTAGACAATGGCAACTTGAAGTTTGTACCTATTGTGATAAGCATAGATGCAAGTACAAGGTTTACGGCAGCACGTACAACGTCGAAAGCTGCTCCGTCTTCAAGCTCTACTTCCTGCTTGTTGAATCGACTGTCAATCCATCTCTTTATACATCCCGGCATGTACTGCATAATCCAGCTGTTGGTGTCTTGTGTCACACGAACAATGCTACGAGCCGCACGGCTTGTGCCAAACATCTCGTCACCCTCATCCTGACGGCTAAGGTCCACACTTGTCTTGATTACGTTGCGTGCCTTCTTCGATGTTGCCATAGCAATAATCATTACTACACCAGCAGCGAAGAGATAGAATGGAGGAGTCTGTGCCGAACTTTTAAGCGAGTCCATATAGAAAGCTGTGTCGGCTGCTCCGTTGGCATTAGCCATAAAGTCATTATAAGAGTCGAGTCCGGCAAGAGGCACACCGATAAAGTTTACAAGGTCGTTGCCCGCAAATGCCATAGCCAAGCCGAATGTACCCATCAGTACAACAAACTTGAACACATTGATTCGCAGCAAGTGGAATATCTGCATTACTATAGACGAGCCAATAAATGTATAAACAAGCAGCATACTCGTATTGGCCTGTACCCAATCTCTAATGCTGTCGTCAAGATAATGGCTCTTGCATATGCCCTTCAAGAAGATGAAATATGCGAGTGATGTGAAGGCAATGCCACCAAACAATGCGATAGAATAACGAGAGTGCTTCTTATAATTAAAGGTGAAGACAACACGCGATATCCACTGCACTATACAACCGAATACAAAGGCAATGGCTACACTCACGAATATAGCTACAATAACGCTAAGAGCCTTGTCGGTGTTAAGCAAGTCGCCGAATTGAAGCGACGGGTCTGTTGCTATCTTCAGTGCTGCAATAACAAAGGTTCCGCCTAACAACTCAAATACAAGCGAAACGGTTGTAGATGTAGGCATTCCTAATGTGTTGAACATGTCGAGCACAATGACATCTGTAACCATTACGGCAAGGAATATTGTCATTACATCGTAAAATGTGAAGTTGGATGGCTGCATAATACCATGTCTTGCCACATCCATCATGCCTGACGACATAACTGCTCCCAGTGCAACACCGGCCGACGCTACGATCATTACCGTGCGAAACTTAGCCACTTTAGCTCCAATGGCACTGTTAAGAAAGTTCACGGCATCGTTGCTGACACCTACGAACAGGTCGAATACCGCCAAACACAGCAGGAATACGACGATACAAAGATAAATTGTTTCCATTTATTATTATTATGTTTTGTATATAATCTTGATTGCTATATTTTGCATCTTATCTTAAAAGTATAGTCATTGTCTCATTTTGATGTTGCAAAATTACGCTGTGCATATTACACCATGTTTAAACACATATTACAATCCTGTTACGAAATGATTTGTTTCATATTAGTTGACAACATTTTTTGTTACCAATATCGCACGTATGTCCTCGTTTTTCATTAACTTTGCATCCGTTATAACATTTCTGAGAAATTAATATAAAACGATAATATAAAATGTCAAACAAGTTTGTTGAACACAAGGGTTTCAATCTTGTAGAAACCAACAAGGAGGTTTTAGACAAGTGGATGGCTGATGATGTCTTCCATAAGTCAATCGACGAGCGTGAGGGTTGTCCACAGTTCGTATTCTTCGAGGGCCCTCCCTCGGCTAATGGTCATCCGGGTATCCATCATGTGCTGGCGCGCGCCATTAAAGACACATTCAACCGTTACAAGACTATGCAGGGATTCCAAGTTCACCGCAAAGCTGGATGGGACACACATGGACTTCCCGTTGAGCTTGGCGTTGAGAAGGAACTCGGTATAACAAAGAAGGATATCGACAACAAGGCATCCGAGAAGTACATCTCTACAGAGGATTACAACCACAAGTGCCGTGAGAATGTGATGATGTTTACTGCCGAGTGGCGTAAACTTACCGAGGAGATGGGCTACTTTGTAGATCTCGACCATCCTTATATTACATACGACAACAAGTACATTGAGACTTTGTGGTGGCTTCTGAAGCAGCTCTACAACAAGGGCTTGCTTTATAAAGGCTATACTATCCAGCCTTATTCGCCAGGTGCAGGTACAGGCTTGTCTTCGCACGAGCTTAACCAGCCTGGATGCTATCGTGATGTTAAGGACCTCACAGCTACTGTACAGTTCCTTATTAAGGATCCTAAGGCCGAATGGACCAAGTGGGGCAAGCCTTACTTCGTGGCTTGGACTACAACACCTTGGACATTGCCTTCTAACGTTGCGCTTTGTGTTGGTCCTAAGATCGACTATGTTTCTGTAGAGACATACAATCTCTATAATGGCGAGCCAATGACTCTCGTTATGGCAGAAAATCTTGTTAAGGCATATCTTAAGCCTGAGCAGGAGTGCACAGAGGGCGAACTTTCTCCGTTTGACAAGGAGAAGAAGCAGTGCCCATGGCGCATTACTGGCCATTTCAAGGGAACAGAGCTCGAGGGTATGCACTATGAGCAACTTATGCCATGGGTTAAACCATGCGAGAAGGTAGATGACTTTGCACCGAAGTTTGTCATCGAATATGCTGCCGCACATCCTGAAAAGGTATTCACAAGCGAGGATGGTCGCGACAAGTTTGTCGAGATGGAGAGCGAGGCTTTCCGTGTAATACTCGGCGACTATGTTACTACCGACGACGGTACAGGTATCGTTCACATCGCTCCTACATTTGGTGCCGACGACGCCAAGGTGGCTAAGGATGCCAATATCCCTGCTCTATACCTTATTAATAAGAAGGGTGAGACCCGTCCTATGGTTGACCTCCAGGGTAAGTTCTATCTCATTGACGAGCTTGACAACAACTTTGTCAAGGCTTGTGTTGATGCCGAGAAGTATGGACACCATGCAGGCGACTACGTTAAGAATGCCTACGACCCACAGTTCAATAAGGACGGTGTATGGGACAAGAAAGCGTCTGATAAGGCCGAGGACCTCAACGTTGTTCTCTGCTATGAGCTTAAGCAAGAAGGCAAGGCTTTCAAGACCGAGAAGCACGTGCACAACTATCCTCACTGCTGGCGTACCGACAAGCCTATCCTTTACTATCCGCTCGATAGCTGGTTTATCAAGGACACAGCACGCAAGGAGCGCATGGTAGAACTCAATAAGACTATCAACTGGCAGCCTGAGTCTACCGGTACTGGTCGTTTTGGCAACTGGCTTGAGAACCTTAACGATTGGAACCTATCACGTTCTCGTTTCTGGGGAACACCGCTGCCTATATGGCGTGACGAGAATCGTGGCGAGAAGTGTATTGGCTCACTCGAGGAACTATACGCAGAGATAGAGAAGTCGGTAGCTGCTGGTATTATGAAGAACAACCCGATGAAGGACAAGGGCTTCGTTCCTGGCGACTACTCTAAGGAGAATTACGACAAGATAGATCTTCATCGTCCGTATGTAGACTATATCGTTCTTGTAAACGATGAAGGCAAACCAATGCACCGCGAATCCGACCTTATCGACGTTTGGTTCGATTCTGGTTCTATGCCTTACGCACAACTCCACTATCCGTTTGAGGGCGAAATGTCACGTGGCACCGAGGAAGACCGCAAGGCTCTTGTTAATAGCCAGTACGAAGGTTTTGCTATCGCGCCTAAGTTCTATCCGGCTGACTTCATAAACGAGGGAGTTGACCAAACACGTGGATGGTTCTTTACACTGCACGCAATCGCAACAATGGTGTTCGACTCTGTAGCATTCAAGAATGTAATCTCTTCTGGTCTCGTTCTAGATGCTAAGGGCAACAAGATGTCTAAACACTTGGGCAACGCCGTTAATCCATTCGACCAGATTGAGAAGTATGGCGCCGATGCCGTGCGTTTCTATATGATGACCAACTCGGAGCCATGGGACAACCTCAAGTACGACGAGAAGGGTGTCGACGAGGTTCGTCGCAAGTTCTTCGGCACATTATATAATACATACTCGTTCTTCTCTGGATATGCCAATGTGGATGCATTCGACAACGAGACAGCCCAGGTACCAGTGGCAGAGCGCCCGGAAATCGACCGTTGGGTACTTTCTGTTCTAAACACACTTGTTAAGGGTGTACAGAAGGAAATGGAAAGCTACGACCCCACACGTGCTGGCCGACTGATAGAGGACTTCGTTAACAACGACCTCTCTAACTGGTATGTACGCCTTAACCGTAAGCGTTTCTGGGGCAAGGAAATGTCGCAAGACAAGCTCGCCGCTTATCAGACACTCTATACATGTCTTACTACAGTGGCCAAGCTTCTAGCTCCTTTCGCACCATTCTTTGCCGATCAGCTTTTCTGCGATCTTGGTGCTGCACAGCTCGAGAATACTACATCTGTGCATCTTGCTAAGTTCCCTGTAGCCGATGAGTCACTTATAGACCGTGAACTCGAGGAGCGTATGGGTATGGCACAGAAGATAACTTCTATGGTTCACGCTTTGCGCAAGAAGGTTAATATTGCTGTACGCCAGCCACTGCAGGCTATAATGATTCCTGCTGTTGACGACGAGCAGCGCCGCCATATAGAAGCTGTTAAAGACCTTATCCTCTCTGAGGTTAACGTTAAGGAACTTCGTTTTGTCGAGGGCTCAGGAGTGCTTGTCAAGAAGGTTAAGTGCAACTTCCGTACAATGGGTAAGAAGTTTGGCAAACTGATGAAGGGTATTGCCGCTGCAATGTCGGCTCTCGATCAGGATCAGATTGCTGAGCTCGAAACCAATGGCAAGATTGCTGTTGAGGTAGAAGGCAATGCTGTTGAGGTTGAGGCTGCTGATGTAGAGATTATCTCAGAAGATATCCCAGGCTGGCTCGTTAGCAATGAGGGCAAGCTTACAGTGGCTCTCGAGATTGAACTTAACGACGAGTTACGCAATGAGGGTATGGCTCGCGAGCTTATCTCACGTATACAGAACCTCCGTAAGGAGACAGGTCTTGAGATAACCGATCGCATCTACGTTACACTTACACCTAACGAGAAGATAGAGAAGGCCGTAGCAGGATTTGCCGACTATATCAAGTCGCAAGTACTTGCTCTCGACATCACTCTTGCCGACAACGACGGAGCTGAGACAGAAATAGACGACTTCAAGATTAACATCAAGGTCGTTAAAGCATAAAACAAATCAATAGGAGGGGCGGCTTTTAGCCGAACCTCCTATAATTAATTACCTAACTACAATTAAACTACAACAATCATGGCAGAAAAGACACGTTACTCTGATGATGAACTTCAGGAGTTTAAGGAGATAATTAACGAAAAGCTGAAACTCGCCCGACGCGATTTCACACAAATGATGGAACAACTTCGCAATGCCGACAATAATGGTGTTGACGATATAGCGCCAACATACAAGACCCTTGAAGAAGGCAGCGCTGCACAGTCAAAGGAAGAGATTGCCCAAATGGCAAACCGTCAGCAGAAGTTTATTGCAGGTCTTGAGGCCGCACTTGTGCGCATTGAGAACAAGACATATGGAGTAGACCGTATGACAGGAGAGCTTATTCCTAAGGAACGTTTGCGCGTTGTTCCGCACGCTACACTCAGTGTTGCGTCAAAGAATGCACGTAAAAAATAAAGATGAAAAAAACAACTAAAACCGTCGGCATGGGATGGATTGCAGTGATTATCATCGCTGCAATCCTCATTGTCGACCAAATCATTAAGATAGAAGTCAAGACAAATATGTCGCTTGGCGAAGCCTTGCGCATAACCGATTGGTTCTATATAGAGTTCATAGAGAATAATGGCATGGCATATGGCATGACGTTTATCAACAAGCTTGTGCTGTCATTGTTCCGTATGTTCGCTATCTGTGGAATTGGTTGGTATATATGGCGTGTGGTTAAGTCGGGTCTTTTCAGCAAAGGCTATATCGTATGTCTTTCTATGGTATTGGCTGGAGCTGCTGGCAACCTTATTGACTGTCTATTTTATGGACTCATATTCAATGCTTCAACACCATTCAATGTAGCACATTTTGTGCCTTTTGGTGAAGGCTATTCCACATTTCTGCATGGAAGGGTGGTGGATATGTTCTATTTCCCGATAATACATACACAGTGGCCCGATTGGGTGCCGGTGTGGGGTGGCGACGATTTTGTCTTCTTCTCTCCGGTGTTTAATTTTGCCGACTCATGTATTAGTGTAGGCGTTGTATTGCTATTGCTCTTCTTCCGTAAGGATCTTGAGAGAATGTCCTTGGCATGGAAAAAATAAATAAGATGAAAACAAACAATTGGATGAACATCTGTAAGTCTTTTGTTGTCGTTGTATTTGCCGTGTTGTCTATTGTAGGTTGCAAGCCTGGTATTCCGGATAAATACCTACAGCCCGACGAGATGGCAGACATATTGTACGACTATCATCTTGCCGAGGGTATTGCCAATGGTTCAATGCAAGACACCAGAGATACTGTCGCCTTGCGCACTTTTCGTGCCAGCATATTGCGTAAGCACGGCGTGTCGCAAGCCGATTTCGACTCGTCGCTTGTCTACTATACGCGTCATACCAAGCTTCTTGAGGATATATATACCAAACTTGTCGACCGATTCAATTCAGAGTCGGTGGCTCTTGGAGGTGCCTCTATGCAGTTTGGCGACGATATTGCAAGCAGCGACACAACAAATATCTGGGGACAGGCTTCTTCTTTTGTGCTTACTCCATTTGCAGCTGCCAATAGATTGACATTCAACCTACAGGCCGACTCTTCTTTCTATGCAGGCGACCGGTTTATGCTCGACTTTGATGCCGCATTTATTTATCAAGATGGCATGCGCGATGCTTCGGTGGTGCTTGCCGTTACCTATGCCAACGACAGTACCGAGTATGTCAACAATAGTGTAATGTCGTCTTCGCACTTCCATCTTCAGATAGACAATTCAGGACGCTTGCCTATCAAGTCGGTACGAGGTTTCTGGCTTTTGTCAAGCGATCGTTCTATGCCTTCGTCTTCGCAGACTACATTGAAGCTGCTTGTTGTAAGCAATGTCAAGCTTATTCGTATGCACACCAAACCTATTGAGGACTCTGGTCAGAACAATGGTGAAACAGCCGATTCTACCAAGTCATCTAAGGACAGTATGGTTGTTGGTCAGCAGAGACAAGTGTCTACGTTTCCTCGCAAGCCAATGTCTGGTCAGCCGTTAAGACGAGTTTCTGATCAATCAATAAAGCCTCTATCCGACAAGTCGCTCACGCCTATTTCTGAAAAGCCACAACGAGCGCTCAAGTTGAAGCCTACACGTTAATATATAGTATATTAAATAAGGTATATGAAGCGTCAGGTAGCAGCTAATAGGATAATAACCTCTGACAATACAGAGATTAAGTTGGGAGTTGTCGAGCTCGACGATACCATTGTTACTCGTGTATACAGTCTGCAAGGCGAGCAGCCGTTCACCGAATGGATAGGAGGAACAATAACAATAAAGACGGCAGACGGCGTTATGCATGCCTATAAGGACAATAAAATGATATAACTAATAAAAATTAATAAAAAGAGATTATGCTTAGTGTAAACGAATTGGAAGACCGCCTTATCGACCTCTCTTTTGCAGAGGATATAGGCGATGGCGACCACACAACCCTTTGTTGTATTCCTGATACAGCTATGGGCAAGTCGCACTTGTTGATTAAGGAGGATGGTATCCTCGCTGGTGTAGAGGTTGCAAAGCGTGTATTTGCACGTTTCGACCCTACTATGCAGGTTGAAGTACTCATCAACGATGGCGCACATGTAAAGAAGGGCGACATCGCTATGGTTGTTACCGGCAAGGTGCGCTCATTGCTCCAGACCGAGCGCCTTATGCTTAACATCATGCAGCGTATGAGTGGCATTGCCACTATGACAGCAAAGTATGTTGAGCGTCTTAAGGGTACAAAGACTCACGTGCTTGATACTCGCAAGACTACACCTGGTATGCGTATGCTCGAGAAGCAGGCTGTAAAGATTGGTGGTGGTATGAACCATCGTATAGGTCTGTTCGATATGATTCTTCTCAAGGACAACCATGTTGACTTTGCTGGTGGCATTGCCAATGCCATCAACCGTTGTCACGAGTATCTTAAGGAGAAAGGCTTGGACCTTAAGATAGAGATAGAGGTGCGCAACTTCGATGAGCTTCGTCAGGCTATGGAGTGTGGTGGCATCAACCGTATTATGCTCGACAACTTCTCTGTAGAGGATACAAAGAAGGCTGTAGAGATTGTAGCAGGCAAGTACGAGACTGAGTCGAGTGGTGGTATCACTTTCGACACTATCCGCGACTATGCTGAGTGTGGTGTCGACTTTATCTCGGTAGGTGCTCTTACCCACTCGGTTAAGGGTCTTGATATGTCGTTTAAGGCTTGCTAATAATGAACATATCTAATAATTTCAAGACACTTGCGCTTTCAGCCGTCCTTTCTACAGCTGCTGTTTCAGCTTCGGCTTGCACCAACTTCATCGTAGGCAAGAAGGCGAGTGTGGATGGCTCGGTAATGGTGACATATAATGCCGACGACTATGGTATGTTCGGTTATCTGTGCCATTATCCTGCTGGCACCCACAAGCAGGGCGAGATGCGCAAGATATACGATTGGGACTCGGGCGAATATCACGGCGAGATACCCGAGGCACCGGTAACATATAATGTTATTGGCAATATCAACGAGTTCCAGCTATCAATTGGCGAGACCACTTATGGTGGACGCGAGGAGATGGTAGACCCAACTGGCATTATCGATTATGGTTCGCTCATCTACTTGGCACTACAGCGTTCAAAGACAGCGCGCGAGGCTATCTCGGTTATGACATCGCTTGTAGAAAAGTATGGCTATTGTTCAGAAGGCGAGACTTTCTCAATCTGCGACCCAAACGAGGCGTGGATTATGGAGATGCAAGGTACAGGCAAAGGCTCTAAGGGTGTTGTATGGGTAGCACAACGTATCCCCGATGACGCTATCTGCGCACATGCAAACCAGAGCCGTATAGGCAAGTTCAACATGAAGGACAAGAAGAATGTATTGCACTCTAAGAATGTGATTGCCTATGCACGTAAGATGGGTTGGTTCACCGGTAAGGATGCCGATTTCTCATGGAAGCATACATATGCGGCACCCGACTTCTCGGGCCGTCGTTTCTGCGATGCACGTGTGTGGAGCTTCTTCAACCACTGGCAGAAAGGCTTCGACCGCTATTTGCCTTGGGCTCTTGGCAAGGACGAGAAGGCCGAGGATATGCCTTTGTGGATTATTCCAGACCGCAAACTTAGCGTTCACGACGTGGAGATGTGCATGCGCGACCATTATGAAGGCACTGCTATGGCTATTGATTCTACCAATATAGGTGGCGGTATCTACCAAATGCCATATCGCCCGACACCGCTTACATACAAGGTTGACGGCAAGGAATACTTCAATGAGCGTCCTATCTCTACACAACAGACTGCTTTCAGTTTTGTGTCACAGCTGCGATCATGGTTGCCTAATGAGATAGGTGGCATTATATGGTTCGGCAACGACGATGCCAACATGGTGGCTTACACACCGGTTTATTGTGGCAGCACAGTACAGCCTGAATGCTATAATACTCCTGGTGCCGACGCTGTTACCTATTCGGATAAGAATGCATTCTGGGTGTGCAACTGGGTTAGCAATATGGTATATCCACGCTACTCGCAATTGTTCCCCGAACTGCAGGCAGTACGCGACTCGCTTGAGACAAGCTATTTTGCAGCACAGAAACAAGTGGAAGACAAGGCTATGGCATTGTATGCTACCGACAAGGCTGCTGCAGTGAAGTATCTTAACGACTACAGCAACGAGAAGGCTCAGCAGATGCTTGCGTCATGGCAAGACCTTGGTCGACTTATCATCGTTAAGTACAACGACATGGCTGTAAAGAAGACTAAGGATGGCAAGCTTGTGCGCTCTGTGGTACGACCAGGCTATCCTGCAAGCTTTGCTAAAAAACTTGTAAAGGAGACTGGCGATTGGTATGCAGTGCCAGCAAAGAAGTAAAAGTCAACGATAGCTGTCTATCAAAGCTATTTGGACATATTATACAGGGCTGGATTTCTTAATCGTTATCCAGCCCTTTTTTACTATATCTAACATAACAACAATATCATGAACCTAAGAATTAAAACCTTGGCCATACTTATGGCTACTTTTAGCCTGGGTGCACAGGCACAGACTACAATTGAGGAAATTGCTGCCGATATTAATAAGGCAGGTGGTGTTTATCTGGTTTATCCTAAGGTGGAAGCCAAGCTTACACCGGCTCCCAAGGGCTATAAGCCTTTTTATGTTAGCCATTATGGACGTCATGGCTCTCGCTATCTTATTTCTGACAAGGATTATCAGGGTGTAATCCAGGTTATGCAGAAGGCATCCGATGCCAATGCCCTTACTCCATTGGGTAAGGACGTATTCCAACGTCTTAATCAGGTTTGGGCAGAAGCCGAAGGACATGGTGGCGACTTAACTCCACTTGGCATACGCCAGCATCAAGGCATTGCCGAGCGTATGTTCAACAACTTTCCTGAAGTGTTCCGCGGCAAACGTCATATCTCTGCACGTTCTACATTGGTTAACCGTTGCGCCATGAGTATGGCGGCTTTTGGCGATAGACTTAAAGGATTAAATCCCCAACTCGACATCACTTACGAGATGAGCCACAAGTATATGTCTTATTTGTGCTATCACTCACCCAAGTCGAATGTCTTTACCAACAACGAGAAAGGCCCATGGGCAGAGGAATATCGCAAGTTTGAGGAGAAGCATACCAATCCAGACCGTCTTGTAGAGTCAATATTCTCTGATGCCGACTTTGTTCGTTGCAATGTTAATCCGCGTGAGTTTATATGGGGAATGTATTGGATTGCAGTGGGTATGCAAGATATAGAGACCAAGGTGTCGTTCTACGACATCTTCCTAACTCAAGAACTCTTCGACTTGTGGCAATGTGTCAACTATCGTTTCTATATGGGCAATGCCAATCCTCTTGCAAGCAATGGCATCGTAATGGCTAATGCCAAGTCGTTGGTAGAGAATATCATCGAGTCGGCAGATAATGCCATCAAGGATCGTTCTACTGCTGCAACGCTGCGCTTTGGACATGATGGCAACATAATTCCTTTGTTGGCTTTGCTTCAGGTAGAGAACTTTGACGTATCCATTGAACCATCGGCTGGTATCTACAAGCATTGGTGCGATTTCAAGGCAGCTCCTATGGCCTCGAACCTTCAGTTTGTATTCTACGAGAACAAGAATGGCGACGTGCTGGTTAAGATTATGCACAACGAGAAGGAGGTGCATATACCCGTAAAGACCGACATTTGGCCCTATTATCATTGGAATGCTGTTAAGGACTATTATCAGAAGCGTCTGGCTACACTTCCGTCTTAATCAAACAAATCTACATTATATAAATCTACACGAGGCTACAGAGCATTCCGTAGCCTCGTTTGGTTTTCTTGTGTGTTCAACATTCTGCTTTTCAGCATATAGTTTGTTATTACCATTTCAATTGCTCGTTCAGGATTACGCCATCTGTGGCATCCTCAGCACTAAACGAGTTGCCCTTATATTGCACGCATAACATAAGCAACTCTTCTGATCCAGTATTCTTAATAGCACGCTTTCCTTCTGGAGAAACGCGGATTATACTACCCTCTGTTACAGGAATATTCTCGCCGTCTACCTGATACAGACCCTCGCCTTTAAGGATAAAGTAGAGTTCCTCGTGGTTCTTGTGTGTATGCAGAAAACCTCCGTCCTGTCCTGGAGCAAATGTTTGGAAAGACAGTTCGCTACCTGTTGTACCAAGTGTCTGACCTACGAACACCTTGCCAGGTATCTGTATTTCGCCCAATGAAAGGACATAATCCTTTATGTCGCTAAGTTGGCCTACGTTTACTGCTGTAAAGTTCTTGCCACTCTTGGTTGTCTGTACTGTTTTCATAACTTTTTAATTTTAGATTGATTATTTATATTCGTTTTCTTCTTTACGAGTGCAAAGCTACTATATTCCAGCCGTTTATACAAGTAGGCACAAGTCGGTAAGCCAGTTACCTTGAGGTAACTGATGTTGAAAATAAAGAGATAGCGAGATACGTGTTTTGCATAGTTTAACAAAGATTTTTGATGCAGAGTTATTTGAATTAGTTACTTTTGTATAGTAATACAATAAACAGAGCGTATTTATTATGAATAGAACAGAAGTAAGAGATGCCCTTTTTCCCAATTGTCCAATACGCAACATCTTGTCCCGCATAGGTGACAAGTGGTCGTTGTTGGTGCTTTTTACATTAGAGACCAATAGTACGCAGAGGTTTAAGGAATTGCAACGCAACATTCCAGATATCTCGCAGAAGATGCTAACAGCAACTCTTAAGATGCTTGAGGCAGATGGATTGGTTAGAAGAGAGGCTTTTCCCGAGATACCACCACGTGTTGAGTATTCGTTAGCTGATAAAGGCAAAAGTTTTTTGCCGCATATCGATAGTCTAATTGCATGGGCAATGGACAATATGGGCGATATTATGGAAAGTAGAAAGCAGTACTTGCTTAAGTAAATATATATTCAACGGCAAAGTAATATATATTAAAGTGCCAAGTAATATATATTAAATGGTCAAGTAATATATATTACTTTTCGGGAGAGGATAATGGCGTTTTTCGTCATTTTTAAGCAAAAAAAAATGAATGAGGGTGTGTCATGACACACCCTCATTCATAATACAAGGAGCATTTTACAGTCGTGCAACCGACTTTACCCCCTTAACCGTGCGCAGCTTTTTCAGCAGCGATTCCAGCTTGGATGTATCGTCGACAAGCACATTAAGGTTGCCGCTGAACAATCCGTCATGGCTGTCGATGTTAATCGATTTCATTACAATCTTCTCCTCTTTGGATATTATGCTTGTAATGTTGTTTACAATTCCTAAATCGTCGTTGCCCACTATGCGCAAGGTAATGTTGTATTGAGATTGTCCCTTGCCGCTCCATCTTGCTTTTACTATACGGTAACCAAAGCGTTTGCGCAGCTCGGGAGCGTTAGGACAATTTTGGCAGTGAATTTTTATACCGCCCGACACAGTTACGAAACCAAAGATTGGGTCGCCGTAGATAGGGTGGCAGCATTGAGCCAACGAATAGTCTACACCCTTCAGATTCTGGTCTATCACCAGCTCGTCGTCATTACCTATATTATTATAGCTTACAGCCTGTCCGCTTTGAGCGTCAAACGAGAACTCTTCTGCCGACCTTACCACACCCGCCATCTTCTGATTAAGTTCGCGGTCGCGTTCCTCTATATATCTGTCTACAACATCATTGGCATCAAGCTTGTTGTCCACAATCTGCTTGTAAAAGTCGGATGTCTCCTTAAATCCCATACGCTTGATAAGGTGCGACATGATGCTTTCTTCCACATCCACCTTGCGGTTCTTGAATCGGCGTTCAAGAATCTCCTTGGCAAAGAGACCATCTTTTACCTGAGTTTCTTTCAGGGCCTGGCGCACCTTGGCTTTACCTCTAGATGTCTGTACAATGTTAAGCCAGTCGCGCTTAGGCGATTGGTTGTTTTGCGTAAGGATTTCAACCGTGTCGCCCGAGCGTAGGGGTTCGCGTATAGGCACATTGCGTCCGTTAATCTTGCCGCCAACACATTTGTTGCCCACACCCGAGTGGATATGGTAGGCAAAGTCGAGTATAGTTGCGCCCTTAGGAAACTTAAGCAAGTCGCCCTTAGGAGTGAACACAAATACCTCGTCCTCATAAAGGTCCATCTTGAACTGGTCCATCAGCTGCATGTCGTCGCTGTTTTCCAGAGCCGTGCGTATATTGTTAAGCCACTCGTCAAGACCCGATTCGCCCTTTATGCCTTTATATCTCCAGTGTGCGGCAAGACCGCGTTCGGCAATCTCGTCCATACGTTCGGTGCGTATCTGTACCTCAACCCACTTCTGTTCAGGACCAAGTACAGTGATGTGCAAACTCTCGTATCCGTTTGATTTAGGTACGGATAGCCAGTCGCGCAGACGTTTAGGGTTAGGCTGATACATATCAGTAATGAGCGAATAAGTCTGCCAGCACAGCATTTTTTCCTGGTCGTATGGCGAGTCGATGATGATGCGTATGGCAAAGAGGTCGTAAATGCCCTCAAATCCACATTGCTGTTTCTTCATCTTCTGCCAGATAGAGTGTATGCTCTTGGTGCGGCCTTTGATATGGCATTTAATGCCCATCTGCTTAAGTTTCTCGTCAATAGGAGTGATAAACTTCTCTATATAAGCGTCGCGCGAACGCTTTGTAGCGTTGAGCTTATCCTTAATCATATAGTAGGCATCGTGCTCAAGATACTTCAGGCTAAGGTCTTCCAGCTCGCTTTTAAGCTTGTACAAGCCCAGTTTGTGGGCAAGTGGGGCATATAGATAGCTTGCTTCCTCGGCCACACGCAGCTTAGCCTCCGTGTTGTCTGTATCGCGTATCTGGCGCATAAGGTTAACACGGTCGGTAATCATAATAAGAATAACGCGCATATCCTCGGCAAAAGATAGCAGCAAATTGCGGAAATTCTCGCTCTCTATTACCGGTGTCTTGGTGTAAAGTTCGTGTATGCGCACCAGACCGTGAATAATTTGTGCAACGCTTTTGCCAAAAAGCTGCTCGGTGCGTTCTAAGGACAGGTTGCCGCTGATGATGCTGTTGTACAGCATAATGGCAAGCACACATTCGCGCTTCATACCTATTTCTTCCAGTTCGAGCTCGGCTGTCTGAAAGCTCAGAAGTATAGGATTCAATCCGAATATGTCCCTGCTTATCTTGTTGTCGCTTATTTCTGCTTCCAGCTGCTGTCTTAGGTTTGACTCGTCTTCGGGCTTTAATGAGTCGCCCATAAGTTTGCGTAAGCGTGTTGCTATCTCGCCTAATTGCAGCTTCTCCTCATCTGTAAATTTGAACTTTTCCTCCATAATTCACATGTTTCATATTAAAATCTACCGCAAAGTTACAAAAAAATGGCAGAATATTTCCTATTTAAAGAAAAAGTCTTTATATTTGTAGACAATATACCACGAACAAGCGATATAATCCAAATTAAAAACTAATAAGTTATAATTATGTTAACTAACCAAGATTTGAACCAAATCTCACAAAGAGGAATTACTCCAGAAATGGTGGAACATCAGTTGGACGAAATCAAGAAAGGTTTTCCTTTCTTAAAAATAGAGGCTGCTGCGGCTGTAGGCAACGGCATTTTCTCGCCTACACCCGAAGAGCGTGACAAGTATGTAGAAGAATGGAGCAAGTATCAGGAAGAAGGCCATAAGGTAGTAAAGTTTGTTCCTGCAAGTGGTGCTGCAAGCCGTATGTTTAAGAATCTGTTTGCATTCCTTACTGCCGATTATGATGTTCCTACAACCGATTTCGAGAAGGAATTCTTCGCCAAGAGAAAGAAGTTTGCTTTCAAGCACGAGCTTTGCGGCAAGTGCAAGGAAAACAACGACGGTGCTTGTGTTTGCGACCTAATTAAGGCTGGCAATTACAAGGAGGTTGTTGCCAATTTGCTTGAGGCTAAGGGCCTTAACTATGGCCAGTTGCCTAAGGGCTTGTTGCTTTTCCACTCGTATGAGGATGGTCCACGTACACCTATGGAGGAACATCTTGTAGAAGCTGCTCTATATGCAAGCTCTGATGGTGAGGCTAATATCCACTTTACAGTATCGCACGATCATCTTGAACTCTTCAAGAAGAAGGTGGAGGAGAAGAAGGCTTACTACGAAAAGAAGTATAATGTACACTTTAATGTAAGTTTCTCTGAGCAGAAGCCGAGCACAGATACTATAGCTGCCAACCCAGACAATACTCCGTTCCGCAACGAGGATGGCTCATTGTTGTTCCGTCCAGGCGGACATGGCGCACTTATCGAGAATCTTAACGAGATTGACTCGGATGTTGTATTTATCAAGAATATCGACAATGTTGTGCCTGATCGTATTAAGGACGAGACTGTGCTTTACAAGAAACTTATCGCCGGTATACTTGTTGACGTTCAGAAGCAAGTATTCGAGTATCTGCGCGTTCTTGAGTCTGGCAAATACTCACACGAGAAGATTGAGGAGATGATTCGCTTTGTACAGCACACTCTCTGCTGCCGCAAGCATGATATCAAGGAGCTTGAGGATGCCGATCTCGTAATCTACTTGAAGAACAAGCTTAACCGTCCAATTCGCGTTTGTGGTGTTGTTAAGAATGTTGGCGAGCCTGGTGGTGGTCCGTTCCTTTGCTATAATGCAGACGGTACTGTTAGTCCGCAGATTCTTGAGTCAAGTCAGATTGACACCAATAATGCCGAGTATGTCAAGATGTTTAAGGAAGGCACACACTTCAATCCAGTTGACCTTGTATGTGCAACAAAGGACTATAAGGGCAATAAATTCAATCTTCCTAAGTATGTTGACCGTTCAACTGGCTTCATCAGCTCTAAGAGTAAGAACGGCAAGGAACTTAAGGCATTGGAATTGCCTGGCTTGTGGAATGGCGCAATGAGCGATTGGAACACCGTATTCGTAGAAGTTCCTATCGGCACATTCAACCCAGTTAAGACTGTTAATGATTTGTTGCGTGAGCAGCATCAGTAATAGTTGCGTGATGTAATATCCAATTATAGTTTAAATGTAAAAAAAATAGAGTATGGGGTGTCGTGTGTTTGCGACACCCTTTTCTTTTTATTACTCTTTTATATCTTTCAGATTTGCGGGATTATAATGAGTAAGCTGTTTCAAGGACAAAAGAGTAGGGGCAGGCATAGAAGGAATTTTATTGTTGGTGCAGAACTCTGCAATTGTGGCTGTCGCTTCCTTAGGTGTTTGCTTTTGTGGCTTGAAGGACAACTTCTTTTCCACATATTCCTTTTCCGTAATGTATAGTTCAGTTATCACGTGTATGAGTTGCTGACGTTTGTCCTTTTTATGTGAGAAGAGATAACTGTTGTCGGTTTTTTGAAATAACAAGTCTTTGAATGAGTAATAATCTTCTGGACTTATCCTATAGGCTTCCACAACATGGTCGTAAGTGTCTGTTTTTGTATATCCAAATAGTTCGTGCGTCAGACTCTTATAAGTGGGAAGCTGGTTGATTTCTACCTGACAGATGTTGAGAGTGCTGTCAGTATGTATAGAACCTATCGTTTGCTGATTAAGCAAAATGAGCTGGGAATCTATGGAGTCTTTAATTTGATAATTCTTCCGATACTGCTCGATGAGCGTTTTGTCTTCCGGCCAAGGACGGAATGTGCCTTCATCGCTAACCATAAAGGCTCGTTTTTTATCTTCTGCAATGAGTTTGCTGTTATGAAGATTTCTATTAGAATAAGAGCATAGGTCCGTTTTCCCGTTTTTCAAGTTGATGTAATATTCCACTATACCGTCGTTGTAGTATTTCATTATCGAGTCGTTGGTTTGATAACTGCGATAATATCCCTTGAGTCTTACGTAATGCGGGCGAGTACCGGTAATGCTTACATCCTGCAACTTCTGCACTTTAGTAAAATGACTTGGCATTTTCTCTTCCTTGTTTTGTGCCATAAGACAAGTGGGGAGAAAGAGAAAATAAAGAAAAATAGATTTCATTGTATTATTTGTAATCAATTGATTTTGTGTACGCGTCGTTCTGTCCTGATTTTATTTGCATCTCTAATCCAAGCAACATTCTCTTAGCTTCCAATCCTCCAGCATATCCGGTCAAGGAATTGTCGCTGCCAACAACGCGATGACAAGGTATGAGGATGCTTATGCCGTTGGCTCCTATTGCGCCAGCCACAGCTCTTATGGCTTTAGGCTTGCTTATGCTTAAGGCTATTTCCTTGTAGCTTTTTGTTGTTGCGTATGGTATATTAAGCAATTCGTTCCATACTCGTTGCTGAAAATCAGTACCTATCAGATGTAATGGAATGTAAAAAGATGTGCGATGGCCTAAGAAGTATTCGTTGAGTTGTCTTTTGGTTTCTTCCAAGACAGAGGAAGTCTCTGTCTTGAAAGATGCTTGTAGATATTCTGCTATCCGACGTTTGTTACGCTCGGCAAGAGGATTGTTGCTCCAATCGCAAAGGCACAGTTTATCGGCAAAAGATGCTAAAACAAGCGTTCCGCATGGGGAACTGTAATGTTGTATGCAGATAACATTTTTCATACATCATTTATTTCTTCAACATCATGCGCGACTTTTCCTTAGCGAAAGCCTGCATGTCTACAGCCACGTCGTCTTCGTCAACTATTTCCACGCCTGTCATTGTCTCTATCACGTCTTCCATAGAAACAACACCACGTAGGCAACCATACTCGTCAACGATTATGGAGATATGCTCGCGCTTCTCAAGCATTTTCTCCCATATCTGATATACAGAGTCATCCTCGTTGAAAGATAGGATAGGGCGCATAAGGTCGGATAGCTTGGTGTCGAATTTATCATCCGACAGTTGTTTCAGAACCATATCCTTAAGCACATAACCTATGATGTATTCCTTACTCTTGTCGTATACCGGAATGCGAGAGAAGTTCCATGTCTGCTGTTCGTAAAACTCCTTGATGGTCATGTTTACATTGGCTGTTTCAACCACTATGGAAGGTGTCATAACCTCTCTTGCCTTTACTCCAGCCAAACGGATACAACTCTTGATAATCTTGCTTTCCGACTCGCGGAAGATGCCCTCCGTTGTACCTACGTCAACCATTGCCGATACTTCCTCACGACTAACCGAAGCTTGATGGTTCTTAGGTGTAAATACCTTGGTGATGAGTTCGGAAAGCAGAACCAATGGATAGGTGATGAAGATGAGAACTCGTATTACCTTTGTGGATGGTATGGCAAGCGAACGCCAATATGAAGCACCAATAGTCTTAGGTATGATTTCGGAAAGTACCAAAATCAATAATGTAAGGATTGCGGATATTAATCCAAAGTATTCTTCGCCAAAAAGCTTCATCGACTCAGCACCCACACCTGCCGAACCTATGGTATGTGCAATGGTGTTGAGCGAAAGAATAGCGCCAACAGGACGGTCTACATTGTTCTTGTACTGTTTCATCAAAGAGGCAGTCTTGTTGCCTTGGCTCTCCTTCATCGAGATAAACGACATTGGAGTGGATAGAAGTACCGCCTCAAGGACGGAACATAAAAAGGATAGTGACAGAGCCCCTAAAAAATATAAAATTATTAAGCCCATTAAATATATAATTCGTTTATAATAAGTTGTCTGTAGAGGGGTGCAGACAACTTACTATAAACGAAGGGCCTTATGGTATAAGTATAATCTATATGTCATATCTCAGACACAAAGATATAGATTATGTTATGATTTCGCTGCTTTTTGAGCCAATTATTGCGAATCTTTAACTAAAACGTCTTACTTTTTATAAAGCCTTTACTTTGGCACGTGCTAATCAATGTCAATCAACTGGAAATGTTTGTTGAAGGTCAAATCCATGCCGTTGGACAGTTCTACCTCGTATTCGTTTTTCTTTATTTCAAGCTTTTTTACTGATTGCCTGGGATAGTTGTTCTGCAAATAGTTCTTGATGGATAGCGGTATCAATTTAACTGGCACTACTCCTTGCTTGCAGTCAACTTCTGTAAGTTCACCCTTTTTGTTGAACTCAAGCTTTGTACCATTCTGCAGCACTACATCGTAGCTTCTATTTACAATGCCCGACTCAATAGTAGCAAGCGCCACCTTCTGATTGCCGAAATAGTTGGTTAGCAAGATCTGTGCTTTTGTTGGAAGTGTATTTACAGAAATGGGCTTGTCGTTGCCAGCACTGGCCAAGATATTGCATGATAAAATGCAATAAATGGCAATCATCATAATTCTCATGGTTCTTTTCATAATTCTGGTGTTTTTAAGTTAAATAAAATCTGCTAATACTGGTGTTTTGTACACCTTATTATATATAGACGTAAAAAATATGATTTGGTTTAAAAGAACTACAATAAATGATTCAAGAGAATAAAAAAAACGCCAAGGAAACAGGGAGTGTATCCCTATTTCGATGGCGCTCATATTGTAAGTGACAATCAGTTCGGAAGCTAACTGTTCGGCACTTACGGGAACAATTAAAATTTAGCCTAAGTATTTCATGAGTATTTTTGCGTTGCCGCTATCGCGCAACTTGGCAATACTCTTCTCTCGAATCTGACGTACACGTTCGCGTGTCAGTCCAAGTTGGTCGCCTATCTCTTCAAGGCCTTTCTCATGGCAACCAATACCAAAACATTCGCGTATAATAGTAATCTCGCGATCCTTCAATACCTTGTTAAGTACAGAGTTGAGCTCAAGTGCCATTGATTCATGGTCTACTTGACGGTCGGTACGGCTGTCATCTCCACTAGGCATAACATCAAGCATACAATTGTCCTCGCCATCCTGGAAAGGAGCATCGATACTTACATGGTGTCCATCTGCCATAAGGCTCTGTCCAATCTTCTCCTCATCAATCTTTGTTGCATCAGAAAGCTCTGATACAGACGGATGACGCTGGTTCTCTTGCTCAAATTTGTTTATCTCGTGGTTGATTTTATTAAGAGAGCCAACTTGGTTGAGTGGCAAGCGCACAATACGACTCTGCTCGGCAATAGCCTGAAGTATGCTCTGACGAATCCACCATACAGCGTATGAGATGAACTTGAAACCGCGTGTCTCGTCAAACTTCTGTGCTGCCTTTATCAGACCAATGTTGCCCTCATCGATAAGGTCAGTAAGGGTGAGGCCTTGATGCTGGTATTGCTTTGCCACAGACACAACGAAACGGAGGTTAGCAGTAACAAGCTTGTCCTTGGCACGTTCGCCTTCAGGACCGCCTTTCTTGATCTTCTGCGCAAGCTCAATCTCTTCGTCTATTGAAATCAGAGGGGCACGACCTATCTCAACGAGATACTTGTCAAGTGCTTCACTGGAACGGTTTGTAATACTTTTTTGAATCTTAAGTTGTCTCATCTTGTATACCTTAAAACTTTCTACGGCGTGATAAACATGAATTATGCTTTCGGTAATATCCCGAAAACCTTGCAAAGGTACGATATTTTTTTGAATTGACAAAGCTAAAATGCGTATATGTGCTAAGATACAGATTTATTTTTGATATTTTTAATCAATATGCCTCTTCCATCCATTATGATTTTGTGTATTTTATTGTCTAATGTTGTCTTTTTTCTGAAAAAGATAGTATCTTTGCAAGATAATAAAATTACTTAAATACCTATTATGAATTTGAAAGTACGTTTGGCAGTGATGAACTTCTTGGAGTTTGCTGTCTGGGGAGCCTATTTGACATCTATGGGCCGTTATCTTGGAAACATCGGAATGAGTACCGAAATCGGCTATTTCTATTCCTTGCAAGGCGTTGTGTCTATCTTTATGCCTGCCATCATGGGCATTATAGCCGACCGCTGGGTTCAGGCACAGAAGTTGTTCGGCATATGCCATCTTCTTGCTGGTGTGTTTATGCTCATGCTGTCGTGGTATGGCTATACTGAGGGCCAAAATGCATCCTTTGCTACCGCCTTCTTGTTGTACGGTCTTTCGGTAGCTTTCTATATGCCAACGCTTTCACTTGCCAACTCGGTTGCCTATAATGGTTTGGCATTGGCAGGAATGGATATTGTTAAGGATTTTCCGCCAATACGTGTGTTTGGTACTATCGGCTTTATATGTACAATGTGGTTTGTCGACCTAATGGGCTTCCAGGTCAATCAGATGCAGTTCGTTACATCAGGTGTGCTTGGTTTTATATTATGTGCTTATTCGTTTACACTCCCTGCTTGCAAGACTGCGGCTAAGGGTGAGAAGAAGTCGGTTGCCGAGGCTTTCGGATTGAAAGCTTTCGCTCTGTTCAAACAGAAGCGAATGGCTATATTCTTTGTATTCTCGATGTTGCTTGGTGTAAGCTTGCAGATAACAAACAGTTTTGCCAATCCGTTTATCAGCAGTTTTGCTGCTGTTAAGGAGTATGCCGACACGTTTGGCGTTCAGCATGCCAACATCCTTATATCGTTGTCGCAGATAAGCGAGACAATCTGTATATTGCTTATTCCGTTCTTTATGAAGCGCTACGGCATTAAGAATGTGATGCTTATTGCAATGTTTGCATGGGTATTGCGCTTTGGATTGTTCGGCGTAGGTAATCCTGGCTCGGGTGTATGGATGTTTGTTCTGTCTATGATTGTATATGGAGTGGCATTCGACTTCTTCAATATCAGCGGTTCGCTCTTTGTTGAGCAGAATACCACAGACGATATCCGTTCGAGTGCGCAAGGTGTGTTCTTCTTGATGACCAACGGTATTGGTGCCACAATCGGTACTATAGCCGCACAGAAGATAATAAATAACTTTACACATGGCGAGCTTATCGATGGACAGTTCTACACAGTAGGCGAGTGGCAGACATGCTGGTTTATATTTGCAGTGTATGCCCTTACGGTAGCTGTTTTGTTTGCCTTTATCTTCCGCACCAAGAAGGAAGTGAAGGCTTAATGATAGATATTGGTAAATGAAGGAAATTAGATATTTTATGTCCCAAATGCTTCTTCCGCTGGCGAACTGCCAGAGGAAGAAGCCAAACATGCAACACGTGTGTTGCGCCTGCAATGTGGCGACCAGATGATTCTTGTTGATGGTGAGGGTGGCTTGTTTAACTCAGAAGTTAGCGTGGTGTCTAACAAGCATTGCCTTTATAATATTGTGGAGACATTGCCTTGCCGGCGTGAGTGGAATGGTCGTATAGCCTTGGGCATTGCTCCTACAAAGATGATGGACCGCATAGAGTGGATGGCAGAAAAAGCTACTGAGGTTGGCTTCGACGAGATTAGTTTTCTTGATTGTCAGTTCTCCGAGCGTAAGACATTACGTACAGACCGTATCGACCGTATTGTGGTATCGGCTATGAAGCAAAGTCATAAGGCATGGAAACCACAGGTAAACGAGATGATGTCGTTTGACCAGTTTGTTTCAGAACCGCGCGAAGGACGTAAGTTTATAGCTCATTGTTATGAGGAATTTGAACGTAAGGACTTGTGGCTTGAGCTTCAGAATACTCCGGTTGATGAGCCAGTAACGATATTGGTAGGACCTGAAGGCGATTTCTCTATAACAGAGGTTAGACTTGCTATGGAGCATGGATACGAACCAATAAGTCTTGGACGCAGCCGACTGCGTACTGAGACAGCGGGTCTTAGTGCTGTGATGATGGCTAATCTTTCTAAACGACAGATGTAATACTTATTTATACAAACAAAAAACGGGAACCTCCTTTATGGATGGTTCCCGTTTTTTGTTTGTATGATTTATATTTTTATCCGCAGCAGAAAAGCACAATGAGCTGGGCTGTTAAGATACGCAAGAACATGCTCAATGGATAAACTGTTGAGTAGCCAATAGCAGGAGCCTCGCGCGAACAGACAGAGTTGGCGTAAGCAAGTGCTGGTGGGTCGGTGCATGTACCGGCAAGCATACCCATAATAGTGAAGTAGTTGAACTTGAACTTAATTCGGGCTATCACACCAATGATGATGATAGGAATGATTGTTATCAAGAAACCAGTGAATACATACATCAAGCCGTCGCCTTCTACTACTGTGTCCCAGAAGTGTGCGCCTGCCTTAACGCCTACGCTGGCAAGGAATAGCACCAAACCAATTTCGCGAAGCATCATATTGGCTGATGTTGTGGTGTATGTATTAAGCTTCATGCGGTGTCCGAATCGGCCAATGAGGATAGCGATGATAAGCGGACCGCCAGCTATACCGAGCTTCATAGGTACAGGCATGCCTGGGATAGCGAAAGGAATGCTACCAAAGAGAATACCAACAATAATACCAATGAAGATAGTGGCGATGTTAGGAGTGTCAAGACGCTTAACAGAATTACCCATCAAGTCGGCAATGCGGTTGACATTGTCTGTAGGACCAACCACAAGTAACTTATCACCTACCTGGAAACGGTAGGTGCGTGATGCGAACATATCCATACCCTGACGAGATACTCGTGTAACGGTAACGCCATAAACACTTGAAAAGTGCATCTTGCCGAGCTCCTTACCGTTCATTGACGAGTTGGTTATGACAATACGCTTAGATATAAGTGGCTGGTTGCTCTGGTCTTCTGTCCATGTCTGTTCTGTCTCAGGACCAATGAAGGCCTTGATAGCCTCGGCGTCAACAGCAGCGCAAACAACAAGAACCTCGTCGCCCATCTGGAATACATCATTAGAGCTTGGAATAGAAACATTGCCCTCGTGCAAGAGACGTGAGAATACAACGTCGCGGTTCAAGAACTCGTTAATCTGCTTAACTGTACGTCCTGCAAGGTAGGCATTGTCTACCTTAAGATGCATCTGTAGAGGTTTGGTGTGAACATTCTCGCCCTCTTCCTCATTAAGTTCTTCTTCCTCATCGGCAAGCTTAGTACCCGTAATGAAACGTACTGCGATGGTAGCGCCAATGATGCCAAGTACACCAAGAGGATAAGCGCAAGCATAGCCTGCGGCAATCTGTGGTATAGCGCCATTTGTAGATTTCCATACCGACTCAAGAGCCTCATTGGCAGCACCAAGACCTGGAGTATTGGTAACAGCTCCAAACATTGTACCCACCATCATAGGCAAGTTGGTCTTGTCGTTAGTGTCGAAGAAGATAAAGTAGCATGCAAACATCACTGCCACGTTAAGCAGTACCAATGATGTTGAGAGCAAGTTTAGCGTTACACCGCCCTTCTTGAAACTCTCAAAGAAACCAGGACCTACCTGCAAACCAATGCAGAATACGAACAAAATAAGTCCAAAATCCTGGATAAAGCTTAGGATGTTGGTAGGGGCAGTAAAGCCGATGTGACCTGCCACAATACCGGTAAAAAGCACGAATGTAACTCCGAGCGAGATGCCTCCAATCTTTATCTTTCCCAACAATATGCCGACAGCGATAACTATGGCGTAGAGTAGGGCGATGTGGGCAACGGACTCGGTATTCGTGAATAAATTGATTATCCAATCCATTGTTTATAAATTTAATATTTAAGAATTAGTAGTGGTTATTTGGTTTAATAGCAATAGACTTTTATATTTTTATATAGGTTGTGTACCATATATAAATATAAAAATGTGTAAGTTGAGACAATACTGTCTGTGGTATTGTCCCAACTATACATTATATATACTATTAATTAGTAGCTACGTGCAATAAGCACACGCTGTGTAGCTGGTTTGCCAGAAACCATATCTACACCAGGAGTCTGCTCGAACATGAAAGGCACGCAACGGATAGTGGCTTGAGTTTCCTCCTTAATCTTAGCCTCGGTCTCGGCAGTGCCGTCCCAATGGCAAAGGAAGAAACCTCCATCCTTAATGCGCTCCTTAAACTCTTCGTAGTTGTCACACTCGTAGATATGCTCGTTTCTGAAGTTGAGAGCTTTCTGATAGATATTGTCCTGAATATCATTAAGCAAGTTTTCAACATATGCTGCGATGCCGTCGATAGAGCGTGTCTCCTTCTCCAATGTATCGCGACGCATAATCTCAAGCGTACCTTCCTCAAGGTCGCGCGCACCCATAACAAGGCGTACAGGAACACCCTTAAGCTCGTAGTCGGCAAACTTGAATCCAGGACGCTTGTTGGTAGCATCGTCATACTTAACGTTGATACCCTTAGCTCTTAATTCGTTGATGATAGGAGTGAGCTTCTCTGTAATGGCAGCCAACTGCTCGTCGCCCTTAGATATGGGAACGATAACAACCTGGATAGGAGCGAGCTTTGGAGGAAGTACAAGACCATTGTCGTCAGAGTGGGTCATGATAAGAGCACCGATAAGACGTGTAGAGACACCCCATGAAGTAGCCCATACATATTCAGGCTTATTGTCCTTATTGAGGAATGTAACGTCGAAAGCCTTTGCAAAGTTCTGTCCAAGGAAGTGTGATGTACCACTTTGGAGAGCCTTACCGTCCTGCATCATAGCCTCAATAGTATATGTGTTTAAGGCACCAGCAAAGCGCTCGGTCTCGCTCTTAACACCCTGTACTACTGGTACAGCCATCCACTTTTCTGCAAAGTCGGCATATACATGAAGCATCTTCTGTGCTTCTTCCTCAGCCTCTTCGCGTGTGGCATGTGCAGTATGGCCTTCTTGCCAAAGGAATTCAGATGTGCGGAGGAAAGGACGTGTACGCATCTCCCAACGCATAACATTGCACCACTGATTGCACATCAAAGGCAGATCGCGATAAGAGTGAATCCAGTTCTTGTATGTGTTCCAGATGATAGTCTCGGATGTAGGACGTACAATGAGTTCTTCTTCGAGCTTAGCAGCAGGATCAACCTCGATACCAGTCTTATCGTCATTAACACGCAGACGATAGTGAGTTACTACGGCACACTCTTTAGCAAAGCCTTCAACGTGCTCGGCCTCACGACTAAAGAATGACTTTGGGATAAGTAGAGGGAAATAAGCGTTCTGTGCACCTGTTTCTTTAAACATAAGGTCCAACTGATGCTGCATCTTCTCCCAGATAGCATAGCCGTAGGGTTTGATGACCATACATCCGCGTACTGCGGACTGTTCTGCAAGATCAGCCTTGGCAACGATGTCGTTGTACCACTGGCTGTAATTCTCCGAACGTTTTGTCAGATGTTTTAATTCTTTTGCCATTATATATATTATATTTAATGTTTATGCAATTTGACTTTGACTTTTTATAGTTTATATCAATAAAGTCATAATTTACGGTGCAAAAATACAAAAAAATGTTGTAATATAGCCACACTATCGAAAAAACCATTATCTTTGCAGCATTAAAATATGGTGCAATAACCATTGATAATACATTTTTAACATATAGATTATAGTAAAATGAATAAAGTTACAGGAATTACATTGGCAATGGGCATGCTTGCTGTTGTCAGCTGTGGAACAAATCAGGGTACAGGTGCATTGATAGGTGCTGGTGGTGGTGCCATTGTTGGTGGTATCATTGGTAAGTTGGCAGGTAATACAGCCGTAGGTGCTGCAATTGGTGGTGCTGTAGGTGCTGGTACTGGTGCTATTATTGGTCGTCATATGGATAAGGTAGCCGAGCAGGCTAAGCAGATTGAGAATGCAAAGGTAGAGAAGGTTCAGGATGCAAATGGTCTTGAGGCTGTTAAGGTTACTTTCGATTCGGGTATCCTTTTTGCTACAAACAAGGCTGACCTCAACGCTTCTTCTAAGAGCGCTTTGGCTAAGTTCTCTAATACATTGAAGAACAACAACCTTCTGTCGGTTGATATTTATGGTCATACAGACTCTACTGGTAACGATGGCATCAATATTCCTTTGAGCAATAAGCGTGCACAGAGTGTAGCCAACTATCTTAAGCAGTGTGGTGTTTCTTCATCACAGTTCAAGAATGTAGCAGGTAAGGGCAGCTCAGAGCCAGTTGCTGATAACTCTACAGCAGCAGGTAAGCAGCAGAACCGTCGTGTAGAGGTTTATCTCTATGCAAGCAAGGCTATGGTTGATGCAGCCAACAACGGTACATTGAATTAAATTAACTTAACAAGAGGTAGGCTCTAAATGTTTGCTTCTTGATTATATATCCTTTTAGGATAGATATGAACTTAAAGATTAAGGCAGCGTGTTTGTGCACACTGCCTTAATTGATATAAAGAAAGTTGGTCGGTTTTTCTGTTTGTTGTCAGAGCCGACTAATACGAATAGAGTAATAAGCTATGAAATTTGGTATTGTTTCCAAAGTTATAAGATGGGCATTGGCATTGTTTTTTAGTTCGACAATTCTTGCAGTTGTAGCCTACCGATTTATACCCGTATACATAACACCGCTTATGGTTATACGTTGCTTTCAGCAAATGGCTGATGGTCAGACTATCAAGATGCACCATCATTGGGTGTCGCTTGATGATGTTTCGCCACATCTTCCTGTTGCTGTAATGGCAAGCGAGGACCAGCGTTTCTTGATACATCATGGTTTCGACTTCGATGCCATTAAGCATGCCGCTCGTCATAACCGTTCGGGCGAAGGCAGAAAGATGGGAGCAAGCACAATATCTCAGCAGACCGCCAAGAATGTATTTTTATGGCCAGGCCGTAGTTGGACAAGAAAGGGTTTTGAGGTTTATTTCACAGCCCTTATAGAGATTCTATGGGGAAAGCACCGTATAATGGAAGTATATCTCAACTCTATAGAGATGGGCGATGGCATATATGGAGCTGATGCTGTGGCAAAGCATCACTTTGGCAAGACAGCAAGTGAGTTGTCGCGTTCGGAATGTGCATTGATTGCAGCCACACTTCCTAATCCTCGCAAGTTCGACAGCAGTAGTCCGAGTGCTTATATACGTGCACGTCGTGGCAAGATTGAGCGCGAGATGAAATTTATTCCCTCATTCCCGAAAGAAGGAACCGATTACGACCCGTCGACAGTATCTGGTGGTATCTACCACAAAAAATAGTTTCTATAAGTAAATAACAGTACTTTCTCAAGTGATGTTTTTTTTAAGAACAACTTAATGTATCACTTGCGAGACTATAACAAACAAACAACAACAGTGAATTCCTTACTCTCTTCTCTCAACGAAAGCCAGCGAGCTGCAGTAGAATATATCAGTGGTCCCGAACTTGTAATTGCTGGAGCAGGTTCAGGCAAAACGCGTGTCTTGACATATAAGATAGCCTATTTGCTAAGTCAAGGCATGAAGCCGTGGAATATATTGGCGCTGACATTTACCAATAAGGCGGCAAAGGAGATGAAGGAGCGCATAGCCGCACTTGTTGGTGCCAATGATGCACATTATCTTAATATGGGCACATTCCACTCGATATTTCTGCGTATATTGAGAAACGAGGCAGAGTTATTGGGTTTGAATAGAAATTTTACCATATACGACGATTCCGATTCGCGAACCCTAATCAACTCTATTGTTAAGGAGATGCACCTTGACGACAAGACGTACAAGGCTGCTAATGTGTTGTCGCGTATCGGAATGGCTAAGAACAATCTTATCACTCCCGAATCGTATAGTGTGGACACGTTCTTGCTTGAACGCGATCACCGTAGCAACATGCCTAAATTATCCGAAATCTACCGTATGTATGTAATACGTTGCAAGAGCGCAAACGCTGTGGATTTTGACGATATGTTGATGTATACATACATGCTCTTTAGAAACCATCCTGAAGTGTGCCAGAAGTATGCCGAGCGATTCAAGTATATCCTTGTAGATGAGTATCAGGATACCAACTATGCCCAACAGAGCATAATAACACTTCTTACGCAGCACCATTCCAATATATGTGTTGTAGGCGATGACGCCCAAAGCATATATGCCTTTAGAGGTGCCAATATCGACAATATACTGAACTTCCAGAATATATATCGCGACTCGAAGTTGTTCAAACTTGAACAAAACTATCGAAGCACACAGAATATTGTGAATGCTGCCAACTGTCTGATAAAGCACAACAGCCGACAGATAAAGAAGAATGTGTTTAGCGAGAACCAGCAAGGCGACAAGGTTGTGCTTAATATAAGCTATTCGGACAAAGAAGAGGCTGCCATTGTGTGTAATGAGATTAAACGTCTCGACAAGCGCGAGCAAGTTGCTTATGGAGACATAGCTGTGCTTTACCGCACAAATGCACAGAGCCGATTGTTTGAGGATGAGCTTCGTCGTGAGAATATACCTTATCGTATATATGGAGGCATGAGTTTCTATCAGCGTAAGGAGATAAAGGATATTATAGCCTACTTCCGTATGGTAGCCAATCCTGACGACGAGGAGGCATTAAAGCGCATAATAAACTATCCAAAGCGAGGCATAGGTAACACAACAGTTGACAAACTAATTGCTTCGGCACGTAGTTATGGGGTAGGGCTGTGGTCTGTAGTAAACAATCCTACTGCATATGTCGCAGGTATAGGTCCGGCTGTAGCGCGCAAGGTTGTGGCTTTCCACGATATGATAGATCAGTATATCGAATTGGCGCAGACAACAGATGCTTATGTTCTTGGCAAGCGCATCATTGAAGAAACAGGATTGGCAAAGGCAATAATGGCAGATGGCGAAGATGATGCCAATGAGCGTATAGATAATGTGGAGGAATTTGTGTCTGGATTGCGCGACTTTGTTGATACAAAATTGGAAGAAGGTTATACGAGCGAGATATTTATATCTAACTTTCTGCAGGAAGTGGCTCTTATGAGTGATGTCGACAAGGATGATGATGATACGGATAATGCAGGCAATAGAGTTACGCTTATGACGATACATGCCTCAAAGGGTTTGGAGTTTAAGGCGGTATTTATTGTAGGAGTGGAGGAGAACATATTTCCAAGTCCACGTTCATGCGAGTTTCCTATGCAGTTGGAAGAAGAGCGTCGTCTATTCTATGTAGCCATAACACGTGCAGAACAGTTCTGTTTTATTTCTTGTGCCAAGAGCCGTTATCAATATGGCAATATGATGTTTAATGAGCCGAGCCGATTCTTGAGAGAGATAAATTCCGACTATATGCTGGTTAATGGAAGACTTGGGTCTAACAGAATTGATGATGGAAGCAATAGATATAGCGGTTCGTTTGGCGACGAAATGCAAACATCTTCTAATGTAAAGTCTTCACCATTTGGCAATAGACAGATGTCTGGCAACAGTCGACCGACATCTAACAGTAATAGACCCATGCCAACCATAAGTTATGGCAGTTTCAGGAAAATAAACTCATCGGCACCTAAGCCAAGCACAAGCAGCAAACACTCTAATCCAACGCTTGCTATAGGCACGGTTATAGAGCATATGCGTTTTGGTATAGGCACAGTAGCAAGTGTGGAGGGTAGTGGAGAGAACGAAAAAGCAATGGTGAATTTCGAGAATGCGGGAACAAAGACGTTGCTGCTTAAATTCGCTAAATATAAGATTGTTGGTAAAACCGAAAAATAAGCTACATATTATATAAGATATGTCAAGAGTTTTAAAAAAAAAGAGTTACGACTCGCAAGCCGTAACTCTTTTTTATGTCCCGACTAGAACAACGACAAATTATAGTCAGAACAATTGATTAAAATACAAGTCGTACAAATGATTAGTATACTATCAGTCTATCGCCTACATTTATCTCATAATCAGGCGACAGCTTGTTCTTCTTGTACAGACTCTTAAGTTGTATGCCATATCTTTGAGCGATAGTGTACATGCTCTCGCCAGCCTTAACCACATGCGGTCTGTTCTTGTATACACGTTCTGCTTTCTTGCGTTTCTTCTTAAGATAAATCACGTCACCAGGCTGTAGTACCGACTTTTTGTTTCTTTCGTTATATCGAGCCAGTTTCCCACTTGATATACCCACCTCTTTGCTAATCGATTTAAAAGAGTCGCCAGCTACAGCTATGACATAATAGTTGCGGTTGTAAGCCTTTATAGTATGAAGCATTCCGCTCGGACCAGGTCGGTCTTCAGATGCGTGCTTTGCCATAAAATGGTCGTAGCGTGTAGCCACATCATACTTGTTGAGGTTGTACAACTCAATAATCTGTATCAGTTTTGTGGCATATTGAGGATTTGTGGCATATCCACATTGCTTAAGTCCGCGCGACCATCCCTTGTAGTCACGTCTTGACAGAGAAAACAACCTTGCATATCTTGTCTGTGTTGCCAAAAAGCGGCTATGGTCTTCATAGCTTTGCCTTGCGTTGTCGTAAGCTCTGAAGCATTCGCCTGCAGCATCGTCATCGTGATAAGTTCTGCGACCTGTCCAACCATGACATTTAATGCCGAAATGATTGTTGCCCGAACGTGTCAAATCGCTTCTTCCAGCTCCACTCTCAAGCAAGCCTTGCGCCAGTGTTATACTGGCAGGAATGTTATATTTAAGCATTTGCTCTATCGCCAAATCCTTATATTGGTCGATGTATGTTTGGTATGCCGAGTTCCACTTAATCTGCGCCAAAGCGCCTTGCACATTAATCATTGTGCACAATAGGGCAATTAATATACTTGTTGCTCTTCTATTCATATTTAATGTATTTTTCTGAACTAAATGCAAAGTTAATGCTTTTCATCAACAAAACATCATTCATATATTATGTTTTGAAACATTTTTTGTACCTTTGCAATTAGAAACATATAACAAATTATAATATATAAAAAATTTTTATGAAAGCATTTGTTTTTCCTGGACAAGGTTCACAATTTGTAGGTATGGGCAAGGACCTGTACGATTCTAACGACAAAGCAAAAGAACTTTTCGAGAAGGCCAACGAGATTCTTGGCTTCCGTATTACCGATATTATGTTTGCCGGAACTGATGATGAGCTTAAGCAGACCAAGGTTACACAGCCAGCTGTGTTCCTTCATAGCGTAATCTCTGCCATCTGTCTTGGCGACGACTTTGCACCAGCTATGGTTGCAGGTCACTCTCTTGGCGAGTTCTCTGCTCTTGTAGCTTCAGGTGCTTTAAGCTTTGAGGATGGTTTGAAGCTTGTTTACAAGCGTGCTTTGGCAATGCAGAAGGCATGCGAGGCTGCTCCTGGTACAATGGCTGCTGTTATTGGTTTGCCAGACGAGAAGATTGAGGAAATCTGTGCAGAGTCAAGTACAGATGGCAACATCGTTGTAGCTGCCAACTACAACTGCCCTGGTCAGCTTGTTATTAGTGGTAATATTGATGCTATCAACGTTGCTTGCGAGAAGCTTAAGGCAGCAGGCGCAAAGCGTGCATTGCCTTTGAAGGTTGGTGGCGCATTCCACTCTCCACTTATGCAGCCTGCAAAGGAGGAGCTTGAGGAAGCTATCAAGGCTACAACAGTATCGGTTCCTAAGTGCCCAGTTTACCAGAATGTAGATGGTATGGCACATACCGAGCCTGCAGAGATAAAGGCAAATCTTATTGCTCAGCTCACAAGCAGCGTTCGTTGGACAACAAGTGTGCTTAATATGATTAAGGATGGCGCCGATGACTTCACAGAATGTGGACCAGGCAAGGCTCTCCAGGGTATGATTGGCCGTATTGACAAGACTGTTAGTGCTCATGGTATCCTCTAAATAAAATATGGGCAATCAGAAGATAATAATATACCAAATCTTCACACGTCTTTTTGGCAACCGTACCAATGTATGCAAGCAAAATGGTACGATTGCCGAAAACGGCTGTGGAAAGATGAATTTCTTTACCGATGATGTTCTCCGGCAGATACGTTCCAAGGGATATACACACGTGTGGTATACTGGAGTGATACGTCATGCTACTGCTACCGATTATTCGTCGTACGGCATTCCACGCCAGCATCCTGCTATTGTAAAGGGCAAGGCAGGCTCGCCTTATGCCATAACCGACTACTATGATATCGATCCCGATATTGCAGAGAATGTTGACAAGCGTATGGACGAGTTCCTTAAACTTGTTGACAATAGCCACCGCAACGACCTGAAGGTTATTATGGACTTTGTGCCCAACCATGTGGCACGTCAGTATAAGTCGATTGCCAAAGGCAAGGGAGTGCGCGATCTTGGCGAGGATGATGACAAGACAAAGGCTTTTGATGCAAACAACAACTTCTACTATTGCGTCAATACACCTTTCTCTCCAAACATAGACCTCTATGGCGGAGAGGCTCAACCATATAGCGAGTTCCCTGCTAAAGCTACAGGTAATGATCAATTCTGTGCATCTCCAAGTTGCAACGATTGGTACGAAACCGTTAAGCTGAATTATGGTGTTGACTATTGCGACGCAGGCGGACGCTCCGAACACTTCGACCCAATACCCAATACATGGCACAAGATGCTTGACATTCTGCTATATTGGGCATCAAAGGGTGTAGACGGTTTCCGTTGCGATATGGCAGAAATGGTTTCTACTGCCTTCTGGCATTGGGCTATAGAGCAAGTCAAGAAAGCTCATCCTGCAATGATATTCATTGCCGAGGTTTACAATCCATGGGAGTATAAACACTATGTAGAGGCAGGCTTCGACTATCTATATGATAAGGTGGGAATGTACGACACAATGCGTGGTGTGATTTGCGGCAACTGCCCAACATCGCAGATTACCACAGCATGGCAATGGGTAGACAAAATTAGCAACCACATGCTCTACTTCCTCGAGAACCATGATGAGCAGCGTATAGCGAGCGACTATTTTGCCGGCGATGGCTTCAGAGCCTATCCTGCATTGGCTGTCAATTTGCTTATGCGTTCTAATCCATTCATGGTGTATGCCGGACAGGAATATGGTGAGCGTGGAATGGACAGCGAGGGATTCAGTGGTAAGGATGGACGTACCACTATATTCGACTATTGGACCGTTCCTTCTCTTCATCGTGCACTTGTTGCAAAGACGTCTACTGCAGACGAGCGCAAGCTTTCTACCATGTACGACCGCATATTGTCTATAGCAAGCACAGAGAAGGCTGTGGGCGAAGGACAGTTCTTCGACCTTATGTACGTAAATGGGCATATAGCACAAAAGCAGTATGCCTTCATACGTAAGGCCGACAACGAGATGTTGCTTGTTGTAGCCAACTTTGCCAATGAGGCTGTAAGCGTCAAGGTAAACATTCCTGAGCATGCCTTCAATTTCTTGGGCATACCCAAGAGCGACATTTTAGGTACGGATATGGTAAGACAGTCTACGGTAAAGGCTAACTTCAAGACAGACGACTTTGTGGATGTGGAGATTGGTGCCAACGATTGTAAAATCATTAAATTCAACTTGAAGATGGATAGCGATATTACATTCAACGAACACAATAAGGAAGAGTATCCCCCTGCACATACTGCCGAGCACCTTCTCAACCAGACTATGGTCAGGATGTTCGGATGCAAGCGTTCGGACAATGCGCACATAGAGCGCAAGAAGAGTAAGATAACCTTCATCATCGACCACAAACCGTCGCGCAAGGAAGAGAAGGCTATCGAGGATCGTATGAACGAGCTTATCGATGCCGACCTGCCTGTAAGATACGAGGTAGTTGATCGTGACAACCTTCCTAGGGAAGTGGATGCCAACCGTCTGCCTGCTGACGTGTCCGAGAAAGTGCGCCTTGTATACATTGGCGACTATGATGTGTGCCCATGCATAGGCAAACACGTTAGGTCAACATCGCAGATAGGACGCTTCGTAATGCTTGGTACCAACTGGGACGAGATGAAGCATGCCTTCCGCATCAGATTCAAAATTGTTTAAGAAACCTATATTTATACATTAATTTATTTAAAGTTATCATGACAGAAAATAGACAAACACTTAACCGCAACTTGGCTCAGATGCTTAAGGGCGGTGTTATCATGGACGTTACAACTCCTGAGCAGGCCAAGATAGCCGAGGAAGCAGGAGCATGTGCTGTTATGGCTCTTGAGCGTATCCCCGCTGACATCCGTGCAGCAGGTGGCGTGTCACGTATGAGCGACCCTAAGATGATCAAGGGCATCCAGGAAGCTGTGTCTATCCCAGTAATGGCAAAGTGCCGTATTGGTCATTTTGCCGAGGCACAGATTCTGCAGGCTATTGAGATTGATTATATCGACGAGAGCGAGGTTCTCTCTCCAGCAGATGATGTTTACCACATTGACAAGAACAAGTTTGATGTTCCTTTCGTATGTGGAGCCAAGAACCTTGGCGAGGCTTTGCGCCGTATTGCCGAGGGTGCTACTATGATTCGTACAAAGGGCGAGCCGGGTACTGGCGATGTTGTTCAGGCTGTACGCCATATGCGTATGATGCAGAGCGAGATTCGTCGTCTTACATCTATGTCTGAGGACGAGTTGTACGAGGCTGCAAAGCAGTTGCAGGTTCCTTACGAGCTTGTAAAGTATGTACACGAAAACGGTAAGCTTCCTGTAGTAAACTTTGCTGCCGGTGGTGTAGCTACACCTGCCGATGCTGCTCTTATGATGCAGCTTGGTGCCGAGGGCGTATTTGTTGGCTCTGGTATCTTCAAGAGCGGCGACCCTGTAAAGCGTGCTAAGGCTATCGTTCAGGCGGTTACCAACTTCAACGACCCGAAGAAGCTTGCCGAGTTGTCTGAGGACCTTGGCGAGGCTATGGTAGGTATCAACGAGCACGAGATTGAGGTGCTCATGGCCGAGCGTGGCAAGTAATTCTTAAAGGAGACAGTATAATGAGAGTTGCTGTATTGGCACTTCAAGGTGCCTTCATAGAGCACGAGCGTATGCTCCAGCGTCTCGGTGTCGAAACCTTTGAGATACGCCAGCTGTCTGATTGGCAACAGCCTAAGGATGGTCTTATTATTCCGGGTGGCGAGAGTACAGTTCAGCTTAAGCTCCTTAAGGATCTGGGGTTGCTTGAGCCTATCGTATCTGACATAAAGAACGGTTTGCCAGTATTTGGTACATGTGCCGGACTTATACTTCTTGCTAAGACTGTTGAAGGTCAGCAGTTCAGTCGTATATCCACAATGGATATAGATGTGCGCCGCAACGCCTATGGTCGACAGCTTGGAAGCTTCTATGTGGAGAGCAAGGTAGAAGGTGTTGGCGATGATGTGCCAATGACATTTATCCGTGCCCCATTTATCAAGAGTGTATCGGGCGATGCTAAGGTGCTTGCTACTGTTGACGGACATATTGTTGCCGCACAGCAGGGCAAACAGCTTGTTACCGCATTCCATCCCGAACTCAATGATGATACTCGCATACACCAGTACTTCGTTGATATGATGAAGTAATGGTTAGGTGTAAATAACATAAAAAGGGTGCGCCCAAACTCAAATTCCCGTGAGTTTTGGCGCACCCTTATGTGTTGGTATTACTTTGTTTTATTGTCAAAGTTTCTTATATTTTTATTCTCATACTGTGCAATATTCGCTGCACTTTTGCATTTTAATAGTAGTGATAAACATAAAACAAATAATTATGAGAAGAAAAATTTGGTTGCTGTTACTATTAATCATTCCGCTTTTCTTGTCGTCTTGTACAGAAGAAGATGGCAAATGGGAGCCCATGAAATGGAGAAGTGAGGTTAAGAAATCAAGTGATGGCTATTATCAGGTGTCGCGAGATGGCGGTACATTTGTTTTCCAATGCAAGAACTACAGTCTGTTTTGGCCTATTGAGGTTAAAGAATCCGAAGAAGGAGGCATCGAAAAGAGCTTTAGATCCGAATACAACAATAGCCAAATCACATCTATAAAGTCTGATTGGCTTACAGCAAAGTGCGAAGGCAGTAAGCTGACAGTAACGATACAGCCAACAACATCTAAATGTTGTCGCTTCTTCAAACTCTCGATAGAAGCAGGTGATGTCGGTGATGATTTTTGCTTCAAGCAGTCGTATTAATATTATGCAGATAGGCTTCCTTCAAGTTGTAACGCTTGAAAGGAAGCCTAACTGCTTTTCTATTTATTTTTTGTTTTTAGACATACTTGCCAGTCCATCGTTGCATCATCTCCTTCTTTTGAAGAGGAGCAATAAACACATCATTAGCCAATTCTCTTTCGTTAGATACAACCGTAACAGAATATCGTTAGGCTCATTCAATGGCATGAACCTACTGTCTTTATTGTCTTTCTCGTAAAAGTCGCCAAGTATGATGCCATATCTTGCCAATCCACTGCCATAGATGTAGGCAGGATCGTATTTTACGTACTTGGTATATATTTGCTAAAAAAAGCTATAAATGATAATGGACTGAAGAATCAAGTAAAACTGATTACAGAATAAAATAGCTCCTAAGCCAAATGGGAGAATAAAGAATTTGGTAATATTTATCAACCCATACTTCGCGGTTGTTCCAAGGGTCATACACCTCGACAAAAGGGTGTATAGACCCTTAATTATATGGTGATATTCGTAATCTACATACGGAATTTTTGATGTCGCGATATGCCATCTTGCTGGCCTCGTACTTGGGATGGTGAAGGTAGTCTTGCCTCTCACGAAATATCGTGGTTTTTTACTTTCTTCTTCTCCTAGGAATTTCAACCGTTGGCTCGTAAGCTTTCAGTCCTTCATCACCAGTAAAGATTTCAACTTCATATCCTAAATCAGTATAATACTTTACTACTTCAACTATAGAAGCATCGCCTAAAGCTTGCCCTCCTATTACTGTGGCCTTCCATTTCTCTGCCAACTTTTTTAAGTTTTCAGGATTCCACAAACTGCTTTGTTCAGTAAATGCAGCCCATGGTGATTTCTCATCTGCAGAATCAATCATGATTTGAGCAAATACCTCGCCTAATGACTTTCTGTCTCCGGAAGAATGAGCTATATGATTCCCAGTCTCAATGATCGTTGCAAGCGGCAGAATAAAGGTTGTTCCTTTCTTCTTTTCTTCCTCTATTTTCTTAGAGACCATCTCGTATGTAACCAAGGCTTTGCTTGGACCACAAGTTTCCTTGCCAGGTACTTTGAGCCAAACGCAAAGTACACTCGTATCAATCACCAATACCTTTTTCATTATATTTTATCATTAACCATCATTCTACCAATTGTTCCTGAAGCCATCAATTTGGCTAGATTCTCTTTTTCTTCCAAGAGATTGACATGACTATCACCATTCTCATCACGGGTAACATAGCTGATAAACGGAATCATCTTGTTGCCTAACTCATCTAACAAAACTGGATTATGCGTCGTACAGAGCACATCAACCTGGCGCTGTCGTGACAAATCCTTCAACATATCAACCAACTCCTTAGCACGAGAAGGATGCAAGCCATTATCCACCTCTTCTATAAGCAACAAACTATGAGGTGCAACCGTCAAAAGAGCTACGACAATCGCTATAAAACGAAGCGTACCATCACTCATACCTCTTGCATCAACAGGCTGTTCAGGATTCCAATCCTCATAACAATAAAGCATGGCATCCGACTTAATCAGGCCAACAGGCTCAGATACCACCTTGTTAATATCACGCTCAGGAAGTGGTCGAACATAGCTAGACACCAGTGCTTCCACCTTCTTCTTTTCCTCAGGTGCCAATGCACATAAAACGCCAGCTACATTACTACCATCAGACTTCAACTCTTTTGAAATCTTGCAGTAATCACGCATCTTAGCAGGAACAGGATCAAGAATGATGATATTTCTAAAAGTAGCATATATCTTTGCCCAAAAATCTAGAAATATTGGAGCACCATACATTTTCCATGTGATATTGCGAGCAGAATCAATAAACTTGCCAGGAACGACATCATCGCCTTCTATACCTAAACGATGAATTTCACAAGGACCAAAACTGAAAACTGAATTCCGTTTAATCACTCTCAAATCAAGAAGATAATAACTTCCTTCAATTTCTATTTCTATCTCAATACAGAAGAAATCCTCACCTCTACGGATAATCCAGTCTTCCCCACCTCTAACAGTCTGGATGGCATCAAGAAGACTCTTACCTTCCCCCACGGCACGGAGAAAGGCAAACGCATCTAACACATTTGACTTACCACTAGCATTGGTTCCGATAAGGATACCCAAAGAATCGATATATATAGTAGAGTCCTTAAAGCTCTTCCAGTTTTGTAACCTAATCTTTGTAATCATTGCCATTGTTTATTTAAACTCAATATTATAATTTACAAAGCTAATCATTTTTTTCTGAGATAAACAAGAAAATCGCAATAATTCTGCAAGTAACCAGTAAATTACCAGAAAACGGCGCTTCCATATACTACCATGTGAATGGCTGGAAGTAGACTGGTTATGTTGACAAATTGATGATCCAGAGTAATAGTTTCTTCCCGACCAAAGAGGAAGAAAATTAATTGATCATCTGAAAAATAATTATCAACCCATACTCTGCGGTTGTTCCAAGGGTCTATACACCTCGACAAAAGGGTGTATAGACCCTTTATTGCAATATACAACGTTGGGTGGATAATATGGTTGTTATGGTGGAATTATTAGCTTCGTAAGACGTTTGCTTGCTGTCAAATGTATCTATGCTTGCTATCAAATGTATCTATGCTTGCTATCAAATGTATCTATGCTTGCTGTCAAATGAAATTTTATTTCAATAAATCCTTTTAAAATGTTCAACTATGTATTACCTTTGCATGTCTATAATCTATTACAATTATGATAAGATACAAACTACTCAAGGCAAAGCTTACGGGCGATGTTTTTCCTCAGCAAGTGGAGACGCAACCATTCTGTTCAAACGACCTTAAAGATAAACTGAAGAAGCGTTATGGCGCAATATCTGCAGCTGTTCTTGACGATGCTTTCAGTATAATAGCACATGAGTTGGGAGAGGGCAAGACTGTCTCTCTAGAAGAATTCGGCTCCTTCTCCATACGACTGGGAATGAGCAAGAAGTGTGTTAAGGATTTTAAGAGTGTACATACCAATGATATTAAAGTAAAGGGTGTGCGCTTTAAGCCTTCCAAGCAGCTTCGACTTGAATTGGACAAGCAGGAAATTCACCTGCAGCAAGGCGAAAAACAAAGACGCAATATTACCACCGACGACCGCTGGGTTATTCTTTACAACTATATTCTCGAGAAGATGAATACCGATTTTCTGCAACGCGAAGACGTCCTCGTTTCTCCATCTATATACCGCCACCTTACATCATGCACCGATTATACGGCACGCAAGGAACTTGCCCTCTTCGAACAAGAAGGCAAACTAAGAAAGGTTCATTCGGCAAGGGTGCTGCTGTATATGCTGGTGGTGTAAAATATGTGCAAATATGGATACTTGTACATATTTTAGCATGAGTTGCACAATATATCACAAAAAAGGCGTAACTTTGCAAACGAAATATCGAACCATATAATATTAATAATGAATGGAGATACAGCTGAACGAATATCACAAGAAGGTCAATGCTCAGAAGATGGCTTCCATGGCTTATTGGCGAGAGCATCCGCTTTCGCTGGAGCAGTGCTTAGCTCAATTCAAGCGCTTGCGGGAACAACGGCTTGCAAGGGAGTCCAAATTGCAAGGCTAAAAGACTGGGCTAAGGAGAATGATTGCTGGATAGAAGACCCAAATACACTAGGCCGATGACAACCTCACACCTTTCTTCGAACGAATCCCTGCTCATAACCTCTATTTTACAGGTAATATTGACACATATCGAATAATCCATAAAATATACCAGAGGAGAGAAGTTCATTTTTTCTCTGTTAGGAGATTTTAACTACACTATGAAAAAAAAATAAGCCAACCGATTTTGGAATTACGCCTAAAGTCAATTGGCTTGTTTTTATTAATATCCTCTTTCCACTACAATGTTGGCATTTTAGTAAATACTAACTAAAATGTGATGACCGTTGACCATGGCCAAAACTTTCAATATTTTTAGTGACGCACACTACGAGATGTTAAAAGCATAATCGGAAGTAAAAAAATGCGTGAAAGTTTTTTTGTTTGAGCGAAAATAAATAAATTTGCGTCAAATTCAATTTTACTACTATGGCAGATATTAATAGATTAAAAGTTGTTCTTGTTGAACAGAAAAAAACAAGTAAATGGTTGGCTGAAACATTGGGTAAAGACCCTGCTACAGTTTCCAAGTGGTGTACGAATACATCCCAACCAAGTATCGAGACCTTTCTTGAAATAGCAAGGTTACTGAATGTTGATATTAAAGACTTATTAGTACCGTCTGATGTAAACAGACTGTTAAAATAATATATTTGCTTATGATTTCACAAAACCCTTATAGACTTTTAGGAGTGTTTGCAAACGACCCACTCAAAGTTAGAACTGCAAACACAGCCAAGATGCGCGCTTTTTTCAAAATAGGAAAAGCCATTTCTTTTGATACTGATGCAGAAGGACTATTAGGGACTTTGACTCGTACTTCTGATATTATTGAGCAAGCTAATGATATGCTTTTCGATAATATCAAGAAGGTTAAATATGCACTATTTTGGTTTCATAAAGATAATGTTATTAATGAGAATACTATATCTCTGATTAATTTCAATACATACCAAAGATATATTATACAAAAATCTGACACAACATCATACTCTAATTATCTGAACAATGCCATTCTTTCTTTAATCGTAGAGGACTATGAATGCGCTGCCATGAATTATTGCAAATTCATGGAAAACTGTTCTTGCCTTGCAAGTTTCAAAGAACAGATAGGATTATCCATTAAGGATATTGATGATAGATTGATTATAAATGTTTTAATAACCACTTTGTCAGAATGGTGCTCTGATATAGAATGGTGGTCTCTATTTCTTGCACATATATCTACACCAACAACTCAAGAATATGTAAAATCTGTTTTTGATTCATTAGCAATAGAACATATAAGAAAAAGCATCTCATCTTATTCAGAAACAAACAGCACATCAACAAACAATATCACGGCTGCTCACAATCTAAAACGTGATACAGCTTCTGATGTCAAACTGTTATGTCCACAAGAAGATGGAAAGAATCCTTCTGCTGAAGCACAACTTGTTTTGGATAAACTTGCGGAAGAGTTGTTTAATAAAAGCATGAGATACTATAAATATGAGAAAATAACAAATGAACTGTCTGTATACCCAACTTTACAGATGGTGAATTATGCTATGTCTCTAACACATGGAAGTACAATAATAGATAAAGCTACTGAATTCAAAGCCGCTTTGGAAAAAGATATAGATGAGCTACCTCCTGCTTCTATACAAAAAGACGTTACTGTTATCAAGCAGCATATTAAGGATTTTTGTACAAAATCAGACGACATTCAATGGTCTTTGCTTTTAGTTAAGAATTGTGTTCCAAGCCTAATCAATATAAAAGTTACTCTAACTCGTAAATCAAAGCATTACATTGCTATTTCTACTAAAATAGCAGACAATGCCCTATATAATCTGGATGTCACAATTGAGCAAATTTGCAATAGAAATCCGTCTATTACCTCCAAAGAGACAATGTTGTTAAGACAGGCATGGCAACTTATTGTTGACTTGGAAGTTTTAGACCTTGATACTTCATTTGTCTCTGAGAAATTGAATGACAGAAAAGATGATGTTAAGGATTTATTGGATAGAAAAGGGATAGAATACAAAGACATTATTGCAGATATAACTCTTCAAACAGAGGAAGATATCTACAAAGAATGCAATGACTATAAATCATTGGTGGAATTTGTAAAAAAATACCCATCAAGTGAATATGCAGACAATGCCTTATTCCGCATTCGGCTTATTGAAGATGATAATTTTCCGAAAGTGACAACAGTTCAAGCTTTGTTAACTTACAAATGTAGATACCCCAATAGCCACAAAGACAGTCAGGTGCTTGAAGCATTAAATAATTTGCTTTTGAGTGACAGCTACGGAACGATTAATGACTACAAATCTTTTATAGGACTATACCCTAAACATCCTAAACGAATTGAGATATTAGAAAGAATAGACTATTTAAAATTTAAACAATGTAAAACTCTTTATGAATACCAACAATTTGTGAAGAGCAGTCCTAATAGTGTATATGTAAGTGACGCAAATAAAAGGATTGACGACCTGCTATATGCCCAATGCGAAACGATAGCCGACTATAACAAGTTCATACTCTGTTATCCGTCGAGTTCTCATTTTAATGAAGCTATGGCAAAAATAGAGGCAATGGTATATGAAACTGCAATACAGTCAAAGAAATACCAAATCTATATAGATCGTTTTCCTAATGGTACACATGCGAATGAGTTGAAAAGAAAGCTTGAATTAGAGTATTATAAATCATGTAAGACCAAGCAAGATTTTCAACAGTATTTGCAAAGGTATCCACAAGGACAATACTATGAATTGGCACAAAGTAATATCAAAAGAATAGATAAAAAACCTATAAAGATCATATCCGTTATCATTGTTGTGGGCCTGTTGATATGGGGTGCAATAGCATTGATATCAAAATCCCAAGAATCATCTATTTCTTCTGATAAATCAAATAATACAACTAACGTAGGTGATAAAGTGACGGAGAGCGACACATACGATGATTATTCTACAACAAAGAATTACACTTATGAAAACAATGAGGAAGAAAATCCTGACGATATTCAAGAAGACAATGAACAATCAGAATATGATACATATATAGACAATAGCTTGGAAACAGGTTCAAAACCTTACAGTTCTCAACTTGGCAAGGCAAGAACGGGTCGAAATTATTTGACATTCAAGACTTCTGGCAGTACTGATTTTATAATCATCGTAAAACGCGCCCGTGGTAATAAGTATGTCAACCATATATATATAAAAGGTGGAGACAACGCTACAATATATTTGCCAAATGGTCGTTTCAATATTTATTTCTACTCTGGAAAAGGTTGGAATCCATATAAACAGAAGGGTGAATTGACAGGTGGTTTTGTTACTTGGGAATCCTTACAAAAAGATGGACCTATAGATTTATATTCTGGTTATGGAGAATACACTCTCTACCCAGTACAAAACGGTAATTTACAATTAAAGTCAGCAAATGTTGATGAGGTTTTCTAATTTCATTATAATATGAATACGAAAGAAAAAATAGAACAACTTAAACGAGATGCAGAGGCAGGTGACGCTTCCGCACAAAACACCCTTGCTTGTGCCTATTATAATGGAGATGGTGTGGAGAAGGACATTCCTGCAGCTTTAGATCTTTTTGAGAAATCAGCAGCTGGAGGAGACAATTATGGTCTTTCTAATCTTGCATATAGATACCGCTATGGCAAAGATGGATATGCCAAGGATTTAAAGAAAGCGTTTGATTTATATCTACAGGCAGCAGAACAAGGTCATGTTCCCGCACAAGAAACTGTTGGCATTTTTTATGACTTTGGATATGGTATTGAGCAAGATGATACAAAGGCTGTAGAATGGTATACTAAAGCGGCTACTAAAGGACGTTCTTTAGCTCAAAATAATCTTGGCGCAAAATACGAGAACGGATCAGGTGTTGAGAAAAACCCATATATTGCATTCAATTGGTATATGAACGCCGCTTTGCAAGAAGAGGTATATGCAATGTGCAACGTTGGTATTCTTTTTGAAGAAGGCAATGGTGTACCTAAAAACTATAAGAATGCAATGTATTGGTATGAGAAATCTGCTAATAAAGGTCATGAACGTGCAGTCAAATGTCTGAAGAATTTGAAATCAAAATATGACAGGTTCATAGATGAACCTTGTGTAAATTTCCGATATTTTGCCAACAATCCTTTCAAATTGCTTGGTGTATTTTCAAACTCGTCTATACGAGAAATCTCTGCTAATAAATCCAAGATGTCTGTTTTCTTGAAAATAGGCAAAACAATATCTTTGCCCTTAGATAAGGTATCAAAGCTCTATTATAGTCCTATTTATCCTATTCAGACAGAAGCTTTCGGAGTACAAATTAACGATCCTGTCGAGAGCCTATACAATAAGATTATAAGCACAAATAATTCTATTGAGTTTCAGAAAAAGCGTAAGGAATACTTGTCTTATGATGAAAATGATGAGAGACAGACATATATTCACAATGAAATCGTAGGGATAATAAAAACCCTAAATGAAGAATTGTGCACATATCAATCATACTATGAGACAAAAAGAAAAGAGCTATTTTCTATTCATAGAACTGAAGAGAACATAGAGGAGGCAATACGTCGAATAAACCAACCATTCGACAAATTGACTTATGCTTTGTTTTGGTACATAAAAACAAGCTCAAGGGACGAAGAGATACTCGAAGCTCTTTCAAACGGAGATACAGACAAGGCTCTTGAATTATGCGACAATGACGACATGTCCTCATTGTTGAATAGTGCAGTTATAGAATTCGGATTGGGTCATTACGATTCTTATATCCACAAAATTACGAAACTGATTCATGATGATGATTACTTAGATCAGTTTGTAACTGCTGTCTGTGGAGACAATTGTGATATTTCTGAAAATGAAATATCACATGCTTTGATAGATATTCTATTAAGAGATATGCCTTCGATAGATTGGAAAAGGATTTATTATAAAAATGGAGTATCAGCAGAAGACGATAAATATGTTTGTGAAAAATTAGCAAAACTATCTATAGAGGCTATAGAGGAACAGGTTAATAGTTGTTCAAACATAGATCATAGTAAAGTAAATGAGAGGTACAGTAGTGCTGTAAAGTTGAAAGATAATTCTCAAACAATACTACAAGGTATAGAACATTATGTAGGAAAAGATAGTTTCTTGTATCAATCTTGTGCTGACAAAATAGCACGAGAATTAATAAGCTGTGCAATTGACTATTATAAGAAATGTAAGGATACAATATATTCTGCAACAAAATCATGTTACGACCTGATTTTGTTTGCGGACAGGATTGCTGTTGGCTCTTCTTTAAAGGAAAAGACACAAGAATACCTCAGTCAGTTAAAAAGATTTCTTGACAATCTTCCTCCTGAATCATCTTTTAAACTATTCAAAAAAGTAAATAAAATCATAAATAATTATGAGAACAAAGAAGAGACAGTTAAAAACGGATTGACTCTTCTTCAGGAATGTGCGCCCTTTATTGCTGAGATTAAAGAAGATCTTGGGAAGTCAAATAAATCATATATTGACCTTTCAACATCGGTAGCTGATTTAGCTCTATCTTTTTCTATTACTGAATTAAACTTATGTTTCAAGGAATTGGAACAAGAAGAGAATGATTCTCATGCTATCCGCAGTTACTTCGGGTACTCTTCAAAGATTGAACATTTGCGCAAGCTATTGGAAGAAACTTGGAAATTATTCCTTAGTATAAGGAAGTTTGATCTGGATAGTAATTTTGTTACTTCTCGACTAAAACCAAATAAAGATATTGTTGCAGATTATCTTAATGACTTTCATATTAATTCATTGCAGATTCATTCTGTTATTGACATGCGTACAGAAACTGATATTTTCAATGAATGTAAAACGATTGCAGAATATAAAAGGTATATTTCAAAATTTCATTCAGGTAAGTACGTAAAAGAAGCGGAAAGCAGAATAAAACTGTTGACAAAGCTAGATGATGATTACTGGGATAAATGTTATAAAAATGAAACATTCTCTGCGTATCTCTCAAGGTATCCATATGGATTACATGCCTCTCAAGCGAAAGTAGAAATTGAAAACAAAAAGAAAGTTGAAGACGACAAGTATTGGGAAATATGTTATAAAGGTGGCAATTACTCAGAATATTTATCAAAATATCCATCTGGTAGACATTCATATGAAGCAAAATCAAAGATAAAACAGGAAGATGATAATTATTGGGAGATATGCAACAAGAGCGGCGACTATATGCTTTATATCAAAAGGTATCCCGAAGGTATTCATGCAGATGAAGCTTATAGGAAGGATGCTGCAAGGAAAGCATCTATAATTATGATAATAATCACAATTGTAATTTTTGCATCTATACTATTGTTTACCATTAGCCGACAATAATAAAACAAGACAATATGAAACAAACATTGATTATTCTACAATTGTTTTTGTCTGCAAGTTTGAATAGCTTTGCAGAAAACGACAAACAAGCAGAACTTGAGAATCAAGTGCATTTGCTTAAAACAGAGATAAAGACTCTCAAACAGAGCCAACAAAACAATAGCAGCAAGACAAAAATCTTGTTGCAGACAGTTGATGCTCAAGCCAAAAGTGTCGACTCTCTTCGTCTTGAACTTTCTAATATAAAAGATGAGCTTGAACAGTCCTCTTCAAATATAAAGAAAGACATAAACGCTACCAACGAAAATCTTAACAGCACAGAAAAGGCAATGAAGTCGGCTATTAATACGAAATCGGTATATGCTGGGCTTGTAGGGCTACTTGCTTTAATATTATCCGTTGTAATATTTGTTATTCATAAGAAGAAAGCCTATCAAAGTGCTCTTGACTTTGAAAGCGTTGACAAACAGATTGCGTCTTTGAAGGACGAGCAACAGAAGCTACAAGAGAATATTGTTGTGTCTAACGATAAACTGATTTCTGCTATCGAAAAACAAGCTGTTGCGGTACAGTCGCAAAGTAGAAATGAAGAAGTTGACCATTCGCTGGCACTGGCTGTAGCAAATGAACTGACACGTATACAACAGAATCTAAACTTTATGGATCCAACTGTTAAGGGTGTCTCACAATTGAAGAACAGAGCCAAGGCTATTTGGACAACATTGAATAGTAAACAATATGAAATTCCGGACTTGATAGGAAAAGTATATCATGAAGGTGATAACATTATTGCTACTATGGAATTGAATGAAGATTTGGAAGAGGGGACAAACAGAATAAAACGCGTTATCAAGCCCCAAGTTTCATATAATGGAAAACTTATTCAAACAGCAGAAATAGTTGTAGAATATAATGAATAAAAATACATATATTATGGCAAATAACAAAATTATTTATGGCATTGATTTGGGAACAACAAATTCTGCAATCGCCAAATTTGAGAATGGACAAGCTGTTATAAAGAAAAGCAGTGTCCAAGGTGATACCACTCCGTCATGTGTTTACATTACGCCAAAAGGTAGATATATAGTAGGTCAGAGAGCATATAATCAGTTAAGTAAAGATTTGGCATTAAAATCAACTGTACCAAACTACGAATCAAATACCTATATTGAGTTCAAACGTATTATGGGTACTGACGAAACCGTTCACAGTAGTAATCTTGAAAAGATGGGATTAGAGGCAAACATAACACCAGAAAATCTATCTGCACAAGTTCTTTCTACCTTACGTTCTTATTTTATTGATGAGGATGTAAAAGAGGCTGTAATTACAGTACCAGCATTGTTTAACAACAATCAAAAGGATGCCACAAAAAAGGCTGCCGAGTTGGCTGGTTTCGACCATTTCGAACTCATACAAGAGCCTGTTGCTGCATCCATAGCTTACGGCTTAAACTCAACTATGAAGAATGCCTACTGGCTTGTTTTTGACTTTGGTGGAGGAACTTTTGATGCAGCCTTGATGAAAATTGAAGACGGCATCATGAAAGCCGTTGACACAGCTGGAAACAATCATCTTGGCGGTAAAGATATTGATGCAGCTTTTGTTGAACAGATAATTCTTCCATACCTGTCAGAAAACTATACCATTGAACAATGTCTAAGCAATGACAAGTTTAGAAATATGTGGAAACCAAAGGCAGAAGAAGCAAAGATAGCGTTGTCTTTTGAAGATAGCTATGACATACAGACAGACTTGGGAGAAGACTATGGATGTGATGACAATGGCTCTGAGTTTGAACTTGACATGACGGTAAAAAGAAAGAACTTTGAACCAGTTGCTCGTCCTATTTTCCAAAAAGCTATCGATATAACAAAACAGCTTCTTCAACGCAACAATCTTTCTGGCTCTGATTTAGGTGCGCTTATATTGGTAGGCGGTCCGACATACACACCACTTTTGCGCAAGATGTTAAGAGAACAGATTACGCCCAACGTAGATACAAGTATTGACCCGATGACAGCCGTGGCATGTGGTGCCGCGCTTTATGGTTCAACCATAGACATTCCAGATGAAATACTTGACTCAAAGCGTGACCGTTCTAAAGTGCAATTGAGCATCACCGTTAAGAGTACATCTGTTGAAGAGTTGGAATATGCTGCTGTTAGATTCCTTCGTGATAAAAGCGACAGCTATGAAGGCAGTTCTGTCTTTGTAGACTTTGTGCGTGAAGACGGAGTGTTTAGCACAGGAAAAACTGAAATCACAGAACAAGGTGACGCTGTTGAATTGGTATTAAAAGCAAATTCAACAAACGTGTTCCGAGTTCTTTGCTATGATGCGCTCGGAAATAAGGTTGACTGTGAACCTTCTTCTATTTCCATCATCCAAGGTATTGACGGTATTGGCGACGCTGTGCTGCCACTTCATTTAGGTATAGCTACGGCTGATAGCGACGACGATGTGGTCTTCACACCACTTGAAGGATTGAAAAAGAATATGCCTCTTCCTGGCTATGGTAAGAATGGTAAGGTTCAGTTGTGTACAGATAAAGATATACGCCCGGGTATGAACACAGACAAAATTGTCATCCCAATTCTTCAGACCAACCAGGATATAGATCAGTTGAAGCGTGAGCATAAGAAACTCAAGATGCTTTACTGTACGCATTTGTACGATCTTATTATTACCGGTGATGATGTTCCTTCACTTTTGCCATCAGGCAGCGAAATCAACATTACTGCACATGCTGAGAAATCGGGCACTCTTGACAGCTTTGTTGTGGATATTCCATATCTTAGTGTAGATATAGACATTATTGATAGAATGAACAGTGTTCGCGCCAAGGACGCTGATAACGAAGTGTACACAGCAGAGATCGGTGTGTCAAGAAAGAAATTGAGTGAACTTAACAATCCTCAATTAGCCCAACAGTTAGATGAAGCAGAAAGTGAATTCAATGCAGCCGACAATCGTGATAAGAAAGATCAAGCTTTGGAATCATTAAAAGACGTCCTAAGTAAAATTGATTCTGAATACTCTCTCGGTGATTGGCAACGAATGGAGAACAAACTCAGAGGTATGTATCGTGAACTGGTTGAGGATAATCAGAAGTATGGTAACGAGAAAACCACTACTGCAGTTCAACAGTTGAAAAACGATCTTGAAAGAGTTGCTGAGGCTAAGGATATGGAAGCAGCAGAAGAACTTTATGATACAATGTGGAATTTAGATTATAAATTGGCAGAAGTAGAGTTTTACACAGCATGGATTATCCAGTGGAATCGCAACTTTGGACAAAAGAAGTGGTCTAATCCAACAAGAGCCCGTAGCCTTGTAAACCAAGGTATGCAGATCATAAATAGTGGAAATGCAACGGCAAACGAATTGCGACCTATTGCATTCGAATTGTCAGACATGCTTCCTCGATCGGAAAAGCCACAAAATGACGGTATTTTGAGACAGAAAAATTAATAAATCATACAGTGGAAGGAAACATATCTTTTCCTTCCACTGCATAAAAGTTATGAATCATGCTTGAAAAGAAGAAAATTGGTCCATACACCATTGTTTTTCCTATTAAAACAGGAAAGTATGCAGAAACTTTTCGAGTTGTCGACGAGAAAGGCAACAAGAGATTTCTTAAACTCTTTAATCTTGCAAAACTCAAAAATACTCAATATGAACAAACAATAGAAAATATAACGGAAATTAATATTGTTAAAAGTCTGTCACATATTAACATTGTAAGTTATATTGACAGTGGAGAAGTTGTTTATGAAGGTCAACGATGTATCTACATGGTTTGTGATTTTATTGTTGGCGAGACCCTCTTTCAAAAAATAAAGAGAGAAGGCTATTGTTCTGTATACGATTTAAAACGTATTATATCAGGAGTGTTAAATGGATTGAAATATCTTCACAAAAGAGATATTCCCATCATTCATAATGGACTTACCCCTGAAAGCATTATGCTTGACATGACTTCTAACATGTCGACTGCTAAAATCATAGATTTCGGTCATGCTCAGTATTTAGAGAGTAGAAACAAATCTTTCTATTCTGATGGACTTAATCTATTCTACATGGCTCCAGAGATGTTTAAAGGTCTGTACTCAACACGTACTGATTTATATTCTGTTGGTGTCATGATGTACCATCTACTATTTGGCACCTTACCATGGTATGTAGATTTATCAAAAGTTCCTACACAGGACAGAATAGCTCGTGTTATTGAGGAGCGGAAATCTCCATTGAAAATACCCAACCTCAATATTTTTGAGTTAGATGACAATCTTTTGAATATTGTCGTTAAGGCTGTATCTCAAGATGTTGATGAACGTTTCCAAAACGTAAATGATTTTTTAAGAGCATTAAATGGCGAATCAGAGGTGCCGAAAGCTTCGTATATAAAAGTAGATGTCACAGGAGTAATTTCTAAAGAAGAGAAACGCACCAAAGTAGAAAAAGGCAATGGTTTTGCAGATGTTGCAGGTCTTGATGAACTTAAATATCGTTTGAATACAGAAGTTATCGACTTGATAAGGTTTCCTGAGAAATACAAGAAGTTGAAAGTCAAAATACCTAACGGTATGCTTCTGTATGGACCTCCAGGATGTGGAAAAACATTCATTGCTGAAAAATTTGCAGAAGAATTAAGATGCAATTATATGTATGTTCATTGCTCGGATGTTGCCTCTCCATACATTCATGGTGGACAAGAAAAGATTGCAGCTGTATTTGAACAGGCCAAAGAGAATGCACCTACAATTCTTTTTCTTGACGAGTTGGATGCTATGATTACAGACAGATCTAAACATACAAGTGTATCAGAATACGGAGAGGTAAACGAATTCCTAACGCACTTAAACAACTGCGCTGAGAATAAAGTGTTTGTAATTGGTGCAACCAACAACCCAAAAGCAATTGACCCTGCAGCACTTCGTTCTGGTCGTTTTGATATAAAAATGTATGTACCTGCTCCAGATGAAAAAAATAGAAAACTGTTGTTCGAATTGTATCTTAAAGACATCTCAGACGAGAGTATTGACTATGACGAATTGGTTAAACAATCAGAAGGTTTTGTATCAAAGGACATTAGTACTCTTGTGAATAGAGCTGCCATATTAACAGCTCAAGCTGATAAAGATAAAATAAGTATGGATGCTTTAATTACAGCTCTTGAAAAATCAAAAGGTGAACTTCCATCCATTTCTGCAGAAATCTTGAAGCAACATGAAAAGATTCATGAGGAGTTTGGAGACAACAAAAATAACAATCGACCGAAAATAGGTTTTACTTCTTATTCTTCAATAGAATAAATATTCTTTTGGCATTACTATTGTGTAAAAATAACAAAAAATGTACTTATGGGTTTATTCGATATATTCAAAAAGAAAAGCAAAAAAGATGAAATAAAGTCGTATGTAAAAAGCATTCAGACTGATATATTTCCAGGAGGCAAAGAAGAAGTTGTCAGACAGGTTTCTGAATTAAAAGAAATATTAGGAAATAAGTATTCTGTAAAAGAAATAGCAAACCTTCTTCTATATATGTCAACCTTATTTAATATAGCACAAGACAAGTCTGCATGTAGAATTGTCAGCGGGGCTATGCGCCGTTCAAACAATGTATTCTCGGAACAAGATGCTACAACTATATACAAATACATTGTTAAGCAAAGCGTTATTAAAATATTTGGTATGTACAACGAAACTACATTCAATGAATTCTACAAAACATTAGGTAATGTTGAAGGTGGTGCTACTACAGACGTTATTCCTGGAGCATATGGTGAATACGGTCTTTGCCCAACTAATCCAGTCCCCGTAAGAGGAATACCAGCTAACGAAGCATATTTGAGAAGTCTTAGATTATTATCAGGGGAAGGGTTTAAATGGCACAGAATTGGTTCAACTGGGGCACCTAACATAAGTGATCCTATTGACATGTACCAGATTACAACCAATGGTGGTACAGATTTGTGTGTAATATACATATCACCATATCAATCTATTATAAGCCAAAAAGCTCCAAAAGGGTTCTTCATTTCCAATGAATAACATATACTACTGGAGAGATTATCATTATTATCTCTCTCCAGTAGGGAGATTTTAACTACACGACGAGAGATAAAACAAGCCAACAGACTTTGGTATTGCGCCTAAAGTCAGTTGGCTTGTTTTAGGAATTATTGCTATTCTTATCTGAACCAACAATCCATTTAATCTATTGGATAACATAAATTCCATCCTTATTAATTTCCTCAAGCAAATATGGATTGGTATGCTTGTGCATTCTTACGACGTCGACAGGCATTCTTTGGTTGTTTTCATATATTTCATTTATGTTGATTTATCCGTCAAAGATTATCATATTTGTGGATGGATATTTCTGCCACATGGTTTCGTTTGGTTCCTTCTTTTCCTCGCTTCAGGAAAAGGAGCAGCCAGACGTGTTTGCCCACAGCAATCTTCTGTTTGTCCTCATTACTAATAGCTGCGATTGAGGCAAATCCTTCCTTGCTTATTGTTCCTTCGTTTGTGGGGCGTATGTCTTGGGTTATTGTATAGCGTATGAATTGTTCTTGGCGGTTGACAAATGTAATTTCGGCTTCGTACATTCCGAAGGCTTTACGTCCTTCGTCTTTGTTGAGTGTACGGATTATGGCAGCCGACTTGAAGTGGTCGCCATTAGCTATGATGGGACAAAAGAGAACGAAGCTGCCGTTTGAGATGTTCTGTATGGATGGCTGTGTGGATAGTGTAGACTTTTCTGCCACAAAGTGTTGCGACTGAGCGTTGTATATGTGTACATGGTTATGCGACTCGTCTATGCCGTCAACATATCCAACTTGTGTGCTGAAAACCTCGTCAACACGTTTCTTTGAGACAACAATCTCTGAGGCTCGCTCCTTGCCTTGACGCGACACACGGGTAAGAACATCGAACATATGTCCGCATATCTCCCAAGGTTTGCAAGGAAACTGATGGCTGTCGGCTATAAACTCGGAACCATTGGCGGCTACGAGCTTGACGTATCTACGCTTCTTGCCATCTGAAATCTTCTCGAAAACCTTTACGGCATACATACTAACTATAAGGTTGCAATCCTCGCGCTCTTCTTCGGGATGATGAAGCAGATACGACTGTAAGGCTCGTTCAACGCGCTCTACAAGTGCCAGGTATGTGCGTCCGTCCTTGCTTGTTTGGCGTTCCTTGTCTTGGTTGCGCAAGTTGCCTTTATATCCCCATGCTTTTAAGAATTGTGGAAATCGGAAGTCGGGATATTCCTCGCTTACCTTGGCAGCAATGCCTAACATGAGAGAGTTGATGAGCGAAGGCTCGTTGACGTGCAACTTCATATAGGCAGCGAGTAGGGTGCGCGACATTACAGAACCTTCGTTCTTATAGTTCTCTTTAAGGTATCGGTATATTGCCCATTGGGTTTCATCGGGATGAGATGCGCCGTTGTTAATGGATTCAAGTAGCTCGTCCCACGAGAGTACTTGTTGGGTGTTGTAGGTTAGTGGCATAATAGAATGTGTTTTTAGGGATGATGTGTGTATTTTGTTTTAGGATTCTTGCTGTATGAGTTGCGTAAGCTCGTCAATGTTGTTGGCAACCTCAATCATGTTGTGCCAATTGCCGCGAATCATGCCCTTGCTGTCGAGGTCGTCCATAAGAGCAATAAGAGCGTTCCAAAAGCCTTTCATATTATAAAGTATCACCTTCTTGGAGTGGTAGCCTATGCTGTTTGAGGCAGCAACGCTGAATATCTCGTCTAATGAGCCAACACCACCAGGAAGGGCAACAACAATGTCGCACTGGTTAATCATCAAGTCCTTGCGGTCGGATAGATTGTCGGTAGGGTAGTGTACATCGAAATAATCGGACATACGTCCGCCCTTTTCCACAAGTGATGGTACAACACCTATAACACGTCCGCCTCCTTGGTGCACAGCCTTGGCTATGCAGTTCATAAGTCCTTGGTTGGTACCTCCAAATATTAGGTCGTGATGGTTTTGTGCCATCCATTTGCCAAACTCCTCGGTAAGGCTAAAGAAGTCGGGGTCGATATGCTCGTTGGCAGAGCAGAATACTGCAATTTTCATAGCTTTATTTGTAACTTAGCGTTTT
>ERZ1023621.5-NODE-5-length-65376-cov-11.548170_pt1 | contig 65376 bp, 61 predicted proteins | sample MGYA00380330_ERZ1023621 | MGnify/ENA primary metagenome ERZ1023621 (study PRJEB33179, sample SAMN07448975) | human gut metagenome | biome: Human-gut; feature: Human associated habitat; material: Faeces | host: Homo sapiens | place: India: Bhopal | collected...
TAAGTCATGAGCAAAGCAAGCTTGCTTGAACTTTGCCATGGCGAGAAAAAGTATGTAATACTTAATAAACAAGTGAATTTTTAACATCTCAATATATAGGCACTTGCAAAAGTGCCTATACAAAGGGCTATGCCCTAAATTGAGTACTAACAATTAATCAGAATAAAAACTAATAAGATATGCAACTAATTTTATTATCAGGAGGTTCTGGCAAGCGCCTATGGCCTCTTAGCAACGATGCACGTAGTAAACAATTTCTTCCATTATTGGCTTCGCCAAATGGTGGTATGGAATCAATGATACAGCGTGTAGTACGCCAAATTCGTGAGGCAAAGCTTACAGACAATATAACGTTCGCAACCAATGCTGTGCAGCGTGACAGCATTATCAACCAGCTGGGCGAGGACGTTAATGTAGTGACAGAACCTGAGCGTAGAGATACATTCCCTGCCATTGCTCTTGCTGCAAGTTATCTTGCAAAAGAAAAGAAATGCAATGATGACGAGGTGGTTGTAATTATGCCTTGCGATGTATATACAGAATCAAAGTATTTTGCAACTATAGCCAAAATGGTAAAGGCTGTTGAGAATAACGTTGCCGACCTTGTGTTGATTGGTATCACTCCAACTTACCCAAGCGAGAAGTTCGGATATGTAGTTCCTGAATTAGTTACATCAAAAGAATCGGTCACTTCATTAGAATCAGTTAAATCAGAAGAATCCGTATTCACTAATGACTGTCTCCGTGTAGCACGCTTCACCGAGAAACCCAATGAGGAGAAGGCAAAGGAATTGCTTAAGCAGAATGCCTTTTGGAATGGTGGAGTCTTCGCCTTCCGTCTTGGTTATATGATGAACATCGTAAACCAATACATACATACAGAGACATTTGAGGAAACACATAAACGTTATACAGAGTTCCCTAAAATCAGTTTCGACTATGAGGTTGCTGAAAAGGCTGAGTCAGTAGCCGTTGTTCCTTTCACTGGTGAGTGGAAAGACCTTGGCACATGGAATGCCTTATGCGAGGAATTGCCAAGCACACATATTGGTAATGTTATGATGGGAGACAACAATGAGAACACTCATGCAGTAAACGAACTTGGAATACCAGTATTCTGCAACGGACTGAAGAATGTGATAGTTGCTGCTTCTCCTGACGGCATAATGGTATGTGACAAACAAGACTCGGAGAAGATAAAGGACTATGCCAACAAACTCACCACACGTCCCATGTATGAGGAACGTCGTTGGGGAACCTATCGAGTATTGGATAACGTAGAATACGAGGACGGCACACGTTCATTGACAAAGACAATACACCTCAATGCAGGCAAGAACATAAGCTATCAGTTGCACCATCATCGCAGCGAGGTATGGACATGCGTAGAAGGAGAAGGTATCTTTGTCTTGGATGGCGAGCGCAAAGATGTAAAGCGTGGTGATGTGATGAACATACCAGTAGGACATCTCCATGCCATTAAAGCCACAACTGACTTGACATTCATAGAAGTACAGATAGGCAATCCGCTTGTGGAGGAAGATATTGAGAGATTTGAATGGAAGTGGAATGATTAGTAATGAACAAAATAAATTTTAGTTAATATGTTATCCAAATTGAAAAGTCATATTAGAGGAGGGTATGCAGGATTTAAGTCAACTATTATTGAGAGAGTTATACCAAATCTCCCAAGTTCAACACTAAGAAATATACTCATTCGAAAGTCTGGTGTCAAAGCGTCAAAGAATGTTCATTTTTATCCAGGTTTTACGGTAAGAAATCCCGCAGGACTTATAATTGAAGATGGTGTGAATATTGGACCGAAATGTTTGCTTGATGCAAGAAAAGGTCTAACAATTCATAAAAATGCAGTTATTGCATATGAAGCAATAATTTGGAGTCTTAATCATGATTATAACGACTTGCATTTTTGTGGTAAAGGAGCACCTACAGAAATTGGAGAATATGCTTGGATTTGCAGCCGTTCTATAATTCTTCCAGGAGTCAAGATTGGAAAAGGAGCAATTGTAGCTTCTAATGCTGTTGTTACAAAAGACGTTCCTGATTATGCAATTGTTGGAGGTGTACCTGCTAAAGTTATAGGACATAGAGAAGAAAAAGATTATCAATATGGTTATAATCATAAAAATAAAACATCGCATTTATATTAGTTTTCCATATGCAAACATCAACGAAAGTTATTTTTAATACAATTGTACTTTATATAAAAGTTATCACTTCTTTGGCTATTGCACTTGTCTCTGTTCCTCTAGTTCTTAAAGCTTTAGGAGCAAGTGACTATGGACTGTATAATTTGGTCGCAGGAGTTGTGGCAATGTTAGCTTTTTTGAATAATTCTATGACTGTCTCGTCTCAGCGTTATATGTCAGTAGCAATGGGCGAGAGAAATAATAGAAAAATAAATTCCATTTATAATACGAGTTTCCTGTTGCATTTATGCTTAGGACTTTTTGTTGTGGTCGCCTTTGAGATTATTGGTTTATTTGCGATTGATAAACTCAACATCCTCCCAGAGAGAGTGTTATGTGCAAAAATAATATACCAGTTTCTTGTATTAAGTACATTTGCTAAGATTGTTGCTGTTCCTTTTGATGCATTGGTCAACGCTAAGGAAGATATGCTTCCTTTTTCTATTATCGAGTTGATAGATTCTGTATTAATGCTTGCTGTTGCATTTTCAATAGGATACATTTCTGGGGATAAATTGAATTACTATGGATTTTGTGTGGCTGCAATTTCTCTGTTTGTTTTACTATTAAAATATTATTGGTGTAAACATGCTTATAAAGAATGTCGAATTAATTTAAGGGAAAATAAAGGAAATTTAAGGATAAGGGAAATGCTGGGTTTCACAGGTTGGAATCTTTTTGGAGGTTTAGCTATGATAGGCCGAAATCAAGGTGTAGCAATAATTATAAATTTATTTTTAGGTACTATCGCAAATGCTGCATATGGTGTAGCCAATCAGATAAATGGTGCCCTTGGAAATTTTTCTGCTACTTTTCAAAAAGCCATAAATCCTCAACTTATGAAAAGCGAAGGAATGAAAGATAGAAATCGTCTTTTACGTATATCTTTTATTTCTTCAAAATTTTCTGTTCTTGCTCTTGCTTTTTTTGCGGTTCCTCTTATGTTGGAAATGGATGAAGTATTACTTTTATGGCTAAAAAATGATATACCTCCATTTACTGTGCAACTTGCCCAATACATTTTGCTATTATCAATAGCTTATCAGTATTCGGTTGGTGTGATGTCTGCAATTCAAGCAACAGGACGTATTCGTAACTACACGATAACTATGGGGCTAATCTTATTAATGAATGTGCCAATAGCTTACATTATTCTTAAATTAGGATATCCTGTATATTATACAACGATGGCATTTGTTGTTCTTGAGATAGTTTCGCTTTGTGTACGAATTTTTATGGCTACACATTTAACGGGAATGAGAATAAAGGATTACTATAAGAATGTTTTTCTTCCAACAATGGTTATAATTCTCGTTCCTTTGACAGTTGCATTGATTCCTTATTTCCTTATGTCACAAACTTTCCTTAGATTGGTCATTGTGTCTTCTATATATGGTTTGTCTTTCGTCGTTCTGATGTTTAGATTTGCATTTGAGGAAAATCAACGAACAGCGGTAATATCAAGATTATTTAATAAATTAAAAAGTAAATAACATGAGAATAGGAATACTTACATTTTTTAATGGCTTTAATTTTGGAGCTAATCTTCAAGCTGTGTCTACTTATTTATACTTAAAGAAACATGGTCATACTCCAATTTTTATAAACTATAAGTCGAAAGAAAATTACAATAGATGGTTGAATCTCCATCAAAATAATCAATTTCAAGAGCATTTACAGTTTGTAAATAGTATAATTAAAAGTCAGACTACATTTTGCCATAATTCAGAGGAAATAATGAATGTTGTCAATTCAGAACAAATAGATGCTGTAATAATTGGTTCTGATGCAGTACTTCAACATCATCCATTTTTAACAAGGCTAAAGTTTGATAAAATACGGCTTGTTAGAAAGAAACATATGGTGCCGGAGATGCTGTTTCCATCTCCTTTTTGGGGAATCGGTATAGCTGAACGTGTACCTACTGCTCTTATGTCTGTATCATCCCAAAATTCACCTTACCATTCATTTTCTACAAAAAGTATAGAAAAAATGAATAAAACGTTAGCTAAAATGAGGTATATTTCAGTAAGAGATAATTGGACAAAGGACATGGTGAAATATATTACTGGGAAAAATGTGGATGTTACTCCAGATCCTGTCTTTGCATTTAATTATAATGCTCCTGAATTAATTCTGTCAAAGGATGATGTAAAATTTAAATACAATTTACCAGATAAATATGTTTTAGTATGTCTTGGGGGACAAACGCTTAGTGTTGAGCAACTTGATGAACTTAAAGATTTGTATGCTAAAGAAGGAATATCATGTGTGGCTTTTAAACTACCAGAAGGTATTAGCTTTAAGCATCATTTCGACTATTCTATAGACGGATTACTTCCTTCAAATGACTGGTATTCTATAATAAAACATTCTACAGGATATATAGGTACTAATATGCATCCTATTGTTGTCTCATTACACAATGCTGTTCCTTGTTTTAGTATAGATAATTGGGGAAGAACAGACTTTTTTAATAGAAAGATAAATGATGGTTCTAGTAAAGTAGAGGATATCATGAAATATTTTGGTGTTTCTGAAAATCACGAAATGGAACAAGAAGGAAAGTGTAAAGTAACCATAGATGAAATATTTAATAAGATGATGTCTTTTCCTGTATCTAATGTTAAGTACAAGGCGGATATCTTGTATCAGAAATACTTGTCAATGATGGAATCGATTATTAGTAATTTGTCGTAAAAGTAATATTAATGAATCTTGAAATCAATTTGCCAAATAGAAGTTTCCCAATGTTTCTCTTGGCAGCTTTCCCTATATTGGATTACTACTACTTAGGTATGTCCAGTTTTACATTTGCTAATATTGCTTCATTATTGTTGTTTGTTTATACATTACTGAGTGGTAAGTTTACTTTTAAAAGGGTTCCTAAGTACTATTATTGGTATTGGGGATATAGTGCATTACAAATATATTTGATAGCAGGCATTGGAGGTTGGTCTGATTACATACCTGGTGGTGTTTTGTTTGCAATCTTCTCTTTGGCTGTCTTTGGCTATGCATCGTATTTTGATATATACTCATTGCGCAAGTATATGAGATGGATATTTATAGTGGCATCAGCATTGTGGTTTTTCCAAAATATGGTATGGCTGTCCTCCCATGTTAAAATCTCCACATTCTTGCCTCTTACCAATAGTATCTTATCCAGTCATATGACATATAAGGAACTGACGCTTTGGCAAAATGAAGTTGGAGGTGAACTTATTGAGCGTTTTAGTTCTATATTTTCTGAGCCTTCACATTTTGCTCAATATGCTTTGATGCTTCTTTCTATAGAACTGTTTATTGGAAATAATAAAAATAAATTATATACAAAGTTTTCTATAATGATAGTTGCCATGCTGTTTTTGATACAGTCTGGTGCGGGACTTATGGGATTGGGATTCCTTGCTATCGTTAAATTGCTGTATATTCTTCTGGTGACTAGGCAGAAAAAATATTATTTCTTTCTTGCAGTATTAATTCCTGCCTTTGTGATAGGCGTAAGATGGTATCTCAATTCGCAGGCCGGTTCATATGTTTCCGAAAGAACCGAGCAACTTGATTATACGGATGAAACAGCTACCAATAGTGGTTTTGTGCGTATGTATTTTGGATGGTATAAATATGGGGAGCTATCGTCTAACCAAAAGTTGCTTGGTACATCAAGAGCGGCTATAGGCGAAATGCGTGAAGGTGGCTTTTTTAATGGAGTAACAAATGTTTTATGTTCACAAGGCTTGATAGGTCTCTTGCTGTTAATTCTTTTTTATGCTAAGACATGCAAAAAAAAGGATCCGTATTCAAGTGTGGCTTCATTATATATGCTTTTTATTTCCTTGATAGCATCTACATATCTTGGTGGTTTGATGTTGATATCTACTGCAATAGCTTTAGGAGTTCATTGGAAAGTAAAGAAAGAATCTAACCTTTTAATTAGTAATCAATAATAGCATTATGTCAAATATTCTATCTACAGAACATCTTTGTCTTGAATGTCGTGCATGTGAACAGGTTTGTTCCAAACATGCTATATCTATGCAGGAAAATGCTGAAGGCTTTTCGTATCCTAAGATTGATATGGATATATGTGTAGATTGTGGCTTATGTGTAAAGGTTTGTCCTGCTATTCATGCGGACGATATAAAGAGCAAGTCTTGTGATGTCTATGCTGCACAGCTTAAAGATAAAGCTATTCTTAAAAAAAGTAGTTCGGGAGGAGTGTTCTCTTTGATAGCAGAATATGTAATAGGTTCTAGAGGAATTGTTTTTGGAGCAGCATGGGATGAACATCTTCAATTGCGTCATATTGGTGTTGAATCAATTGATGATTTGCAAAAACTTCGTGGCTCTAAGTATGTCCATTCTGATATAGGAAACACATTTGTACAAGTTCGCGATAATCTTAAGACAGGACGATTGGTCTACTTCACTGGTACTCCTTGTCAAATAGCGGGCCTTAAACTATTTCTTCGCAAGGACTATACTAATCTTATAACTTCAGATTTAGTGTGTCATGGAACGCCTTCGCAAAAACTCTTTAACCTGTTTGTAAAGGGTATGGAGAAAGACAGAAATGTAAGATTAATAGATTATCAGTTTCGTGATAAAAAAGTATTTGGTTGGAGCTGTTCTTCTTCTTCTTCTTCTATAAATAGGAAAACAGGCAAGAAAAAATACCATTTCTATGACAGGAATATGGTAGGGTATTTTCAAGCATTTATCAAAGGTCATATAACGCGCGAAGATTGCTATAAATGTCCTTTTGCTTGTCCTGAACGAGTAAGTGACATAACACTTGCTGACTATTGGGATATTTCCGATTATCATCCAGAGTTCCCAAATCGTCGTGAAGGAGTTTCGTTAATACTGATTAATTCTACAAAAGGAAGGAACTTGTTGGATTTGTTAGAGAAGAATGTCATTTTATGTAAAAGTACATTGACGAGTGCCTTGAAAACTTCCAATCATAATTTGAAAGCTCCAACGCCTCGTCCTTCAGAACGTGATAAAGCATATGCTGAGGCTTTCTCTGATTTTGAGAGTTTCCGTGATAAATATGCCGCTATGGCACGTCCAGAGGATTATTATAGAAAAGTATATCGTAATATGAGAATAAAATCCCTTCCATTTATACGTACTTTGTTAAAAATAATAGGAAAAGCATGAGAAAAGTTAGCATAATCACTATTATAGACAATAATAATTTCGGAACTTTCTTACAAGCTTTTGCGCTATGTAAGAAAGTTGAGCAATTAGGAGCTAAACCAGAATTGGTTGATTATTGTCGCCCTCATATGTCCTGGAAATATAGCTTTAAGACAATATTCCAGACAATACACAATCCATTGAGGATAATGAGTCGTTTATTGACATTATGGCAGTCAAATAAGATTCATCAAAAGGACAGAAGATTTATACATCAATATCTCTCTTCGCAATCATGTGAAAGAATTGAAGATATAAAACGTACTGTATCAGCGGATGTATATATGACTGGAAGTGATCAAGTATGGAACAGTATACACAATAGAGGATTGGATAAGGCATTTTATCTTGACTATGCACCTCAAGGTGCTCCGCGTGTGGCATATGCAGCGAGTATCGGTATGCCACAATTCCAAGAACATGAGAAAGAAGATACAAAGGCTTTATTGGAAAAATACAATATGATAACTCTAAGAGAGCAATCGTCTATTGAGCTTCTTTCAGATTTAGGTCTCGATAAATCTAAGTTGCATGCTGTTCTTGACCCTACTTTGTTGCTTAATAAAGAAGAGTGGAAACGACAGATAACACTTCCTCGACTACATAAAGAGAAATATCTTCTTGTGTATTCTGTAGAAACTAAAGAACAGAATAATGTGATTGAGAGTGTAGCGGAGAAGATAGCTAAGGAACGTAATCTTAAGATTGTCGGAGTTTACTATGGAGGGGCATATGGCAGAATGAAGTGTTGTGACTATAATCATCATTATGCAACTCCTGATGTATTCCTATCTCTAATGTATTATGCAGAATATGTTGTAGTAAGTTCTTTCCATGGTACTGCATTCTCTGTAAACTTTAATAAGGAGTTTATAACTGTGATGCCAGACAGATTTAATAGTCGTGTACTCAATTTATTGACAAAGATAAATGCAACGGATAGAATTGTAAAAACGGCAGATTGTGATTTAAACTCCGTTAAGCCGCTTGATTATGAGCACATCAATGGAATCCTATATAAAGAACGGGAAGATTCTGTTAGTCTTCTTAAACAAATGATAGACAGGGTTGATTAGGTTAAAAATAAAAGAAATGAAAATATTATATTATTCAAAACCATGTTTTGGAGATTGTGACTTTCCGTTGCTTAAAGCAATGATGGAGCAAGGTCATGATGTTAAGGTTATTTACAATCTTACACCATATTCCTTACGAACTACAATCTTTAATATATCTAAACAGATACCGAAGAGTGGTATTTTTAAGGCAACAGAATATCCTGAACTTAAGGCATTTGAAGATTATATGCCAATGGATAATGTATATATATCGAATGAACCAACTGGTAGGTTTGGCTTAAAGTCTCTATGGTTGGAGTTTAAGACATTTCAATTTATAAGAAAACAGGAATTTGATATTATTCACTATGTGGAAGACCCCTCACCGCTATTTTCTCTTTTGTTATGGTTTTTCAGAAAGAAACTTGTGGTTACTATACATGATGGAAGACCCCATACTGGTGATGATAACAGGAAAAGCCAATTTGTGCGTAGGAGATTAAAGAGTTATGTAAAACGCTTTTTATTGCTAAATAAGAAGGAAAACAAATTGTTTGAAAAGGGCTATGGTGTCAATCCTGAATATATCTATAATTCTCATTTAGGCTATTACGATATGTTACACATGTATGGAAATAAAACGCTTCAGAAACAGAACTATATTCTCTTCTTTGGGCGTATATCTCCATATAAAGGTATAGAATATTTGTTAAAGGCTATGCTAATAGTCCATGAAGTGTTTCCAGAAACTCGTGTAATCATTGCTGGTAAAGGTAAGTATAATTTCGACATAGAGCCATATGAGCATTTGGATTATATTGAGTTCATAAACAAATTTATAGAACTCGATGAATTAGCAGATCTTATCCGTGGGGCGCAGTTTACTGTATGTCCGTATACGGAGGCAACTCAAAGTGGAGTTGTTTATTCATCATTTGCATTGAATACTCCTGTTATTGCGACAAGAGTTGGCGGTCTGCCAGAGATGATAGATGATGGAGATACTGGAATTATTGTACCTCCATGTGATGAACAATCTTTAGCAGAGGCTATAATGGATTTACTTGGCAATTCAGCCAAATTGTCAAATTTGACAAATAACATTAGAGTTTCTGCAGATAGCGGTAAAGGCTCCTGGTCTGTTATTGCTGACGAGTATTTAGATATATATAAAAAATAATGCATATGAATAATAAGGTATTAGTAATAGGTGCAGACCATCATAATACATTGGGTATTGTTGAGAGTTTAGGACAGAAGGGTGTGAAATCTTATGTTTTAATAGTTGCTGATATTAAAACGAGCTTCGTATTAAAGAGTAAGTATGTTATTGATGGTTGGATTTGCCCTTCTCCAAATTGCGTAGTTGATGAGATGTTGAAGCATTTTTCTGACTCAATCAATAAAACGATTGTTTATTCTTCTTACGATAATGTTTCTTCGGTACTAGATGCATCAGCAGACAGTCTTGAGAAATATTTCATTCTTCCTGTCACAAATGAAAAAGGAAGTTTAGAACATAAGATGAGCAAGGAGTATATGTCTGAACTTGCAAGAGAAGTTGGATTGAGTGTACCACGTACTTGGATGGTGTCGGATGGCATAATTCCCAACGACATTGAATATCCTTGTATTACCAAAGCGATATCAAGTGTAGAGGGCAGTAAGAAAAACATTAAAATATGCCAGTCTAGAGAGGATTTAGAGACATTCTTTGTAAAAACAGAACATTGCCCTATAATTCAGATACAAAAATTTATATCCAAAGAATATGAGTTTCAGTTTTTAGGCTGTTCTTTGAATAATGGCGAACATGTGATTATATCAGGTCGTACACACATAGACCGACCCAATGGAATTGATAATACTTTTTTCTTGAAATTTGATAAGGTCGAACCAGAGTTTAATGAAACACTAAAGAAAGCAGAAGAGTTTATTAAAAGAACAGGTTATTCAGGCACCTTTAGTATAGAATTTTTAAAAGACAAAAATAACGGGAAACATTATTTCACAGAAACTAATTTTAGAAATGATGGAAATGCTATTTGTCAGACGGCAGCTGGTATGAATATTCCATATATCTATTATTTGTATTATTCAGGTGGAGATTGGCAGAAAGAGTTATCTGCATCAACAATCAAAACGACATATCTTATGCCTGAAATATATTATTTTAAGTGTATGCTTAAAAGAGAGTTCCCGTTCAGAGAATGGCTTCAGAATTATAAGAAAACGACATGTTTTATTACTTATTTCAAGAATGACACAAAACCTTTTTGGGGAAGTTTGTGGAATGAATTTAAAATTTCATTAGGGAATAAGTTGAAAATCAATTGAAATATAAATACAATATGAAAGCGGTTCAATATTTAAGAAAGTTAACAAAGCCATTTTATATAATTGGCTATCTGCCGTATCGAGATAATTTCCAATCTGCGGTAGACTTTTCTAAAGTGCAATGGATAAAGTTTCCTAAGTACAAAAAAAATTGGGTTGCAGATCCTTTCCTATTTTCTATTTCTGATAATACTATAGAAATTTTAGTAGAAGAGATGCGTGAAGAAGAAGGAAAAGGTAGACTGTCTAAATTACGCATTGATAGAAATACAGGAAATATACAAGATAAAAAAGTGATTTTGGATTTACCTTCTCATTTGTCCTTTCCGATTTTTATGAAAGAAAATGGGAAAACCTATGTGTATCCGGAAAATTGTGGAGGAGGAGCACTGCGCATTTATGAATATGATTATTCTATAGATAAGTTGGTTAATCCGCAAGTTATAATAGATGAACCTTTGGTAGATACAATTATTCATAAAATTGATGGAATCTATTATGCCTTTGGTGTTGTTGATGATGGAGTAACACATGAATCAACAAAAATCTTAAAGGTTTATAGTTCGAAAACCTTAACAGGTAAGTATACGCAAATACAGACAATCAAAAATGATAACAAGTGGGAGCGTGGAGCTGGTCATATAATAGAGCGTAATGGACGCATTTTTCGTCCTGCTCAATCATGTGAAGAAAGGTATGGTCATCATATAGTATTTTTTGAAATGGTATTCGATGGAAAAGAGTTCAAAGAAAAATATGTCGGTGATATCATGCCAGGAAAAGAATATCCATTATCTATTCATACGTATAATGAATTAGATGGTTATGTTATAATAGATAGTTTAGGATATTATTATGGTAGATTCTCTCAATTCTTAGTAAATACCAATAGTGTTTTACAGAGATGTCTAAAAATAATTAGGAAATAAGATATGAATCGTTATTCTCAGGCAATTAGGCTTATCAAGTCTGATTTCCATCGTTATCATAGCTTAAGTAAGCAAGGGAAGTGGAGATTTTTAATACGTCTGCTTATTCATGACAGTGGTTTTAAATTCCTTATTTGGTTTAGACTAACGGCAGCTAAAGGCCCTCTTTTTTTATTCAATTGGTTAATGTATATGCATTATTCTCGTAAATACCATATATTGTTACCATATCATACAAAGGTTGGTAGTGGTTTGTATTTGGGACATGGAATGTGTATTGTTGTAAATCCGACAGCAACGATAGGGGACAATGTTTCTATATCGCAGTTTGTTAATATTGGCTCCAATAAAGGACATGCTGCAATTATTGAAGATGGCGTATATTTAGCACCACATGTATGTTTGATAGAGAATGTTAGGATAGGAAAAGATTCTGTAATAGGTGGGGGAGCAGTAGTAACAAAGGATATTCCTCCTTATTCTGTTGCCGTTGGTGTTCCTGCAAAAGTAATTAAATCAATAGATAAATCATGAAAATAGTTGAGATAATAACATTTCTTGCCTCCGGAGGAGCTGAGCGTTTTTTGGTCGATTTAAGTAATGAATTGTCAAAAGGCAATGAGGTTTATCTATTAACAGTTCTTGATGATAAGAAGGATTCAGAAATAAGGAATTTCTATCGTTTTGCTATAGATAGTAGAGTTCATTATATAAATCTTGGTTTACCAAACGGTTTGTCTTATTCAAATCAAGTTGCTGTTAAAAAAGCAATAGAAGAAATAGCTCCTGATATTGTTCATCTTCATTTGGCGTGTACATTGAATTATTGTGCATGGGCAACTTTGTCACTCGCTTGGAAATATAAAATGTATTTTACAATTCATAGTGATTTGCATAATGGATACGATAAGGGCTTTTTGAAGATTGTTTGTAATACTTTAGGACGTTTTGGAAAATTTAAGTTGGCTTGTTTGTCAAATAAGAACTATGATGATTTTAAAGTATTTTATCCGCATACCCCTATCAAATGTATAGTCAATGGACGTGCTCCTATAGAGCCTACCGATTGTTACAATGAAGTGGCGAATGAGATGAATAGTTATCGGCATTCAGTAGATTCAAAACTATTTGTACATGTTGCACGTTATCATCCAGTAAAAAATCAATCATTGCTCGTTGAGTCATTTAACGAACTTATAAATGAAGGCGCTAATGTGGATTTAGTAATAATAGGAGCAAATTATTGTTGTGAAGATGGAATAAAATTACAGCAGAAGGCTAATAAGAGAATACATTTCATCGGGGCTCATAAGAATATCTCTGATTACATTTTGAATGCTGATATATTCTGTCTTTCTTCTGATTACGAAGGAATGCCAATAACTTTGTTAGAAGCAAGTCTTGCTGGTGTTCCTGCAGTAAGCACTCCTGTATGTGGTGCTGTTGATTTGATACAGAATGGAGTTAATGGATATCTAAGCAAAGACCATAGTTTAGCGGAATACAAAACAGCCTTATTAAAGGCTATGGCGGATTTTGAAGAATTGAAATGTAGCGCTATGAAAATGAAAGAAAATAGTCCATACACTATAGCTGAATGTGCTAAAAAATATATTGAGTATTTTAAAGAGTAAAAATTAATACTGATAATATGAAAGTTATATTTGTTGGTTCCTTATATCTGGCACACAAACCTGACGATGGTGAAACAATGAAGAATGCAATTCTATTGAGATCATTAGAAAGACATTCTATAAAAACCATAAAGATAGATTTAAGAAACAGATGGCAACGTATATTTTATTTAATAAAATATGTTTTTGCACTTTTTTTCTTAAGAGATGCGAAACTTTTGTTTTCCGCAAGTTCTATGCCGACATATAAATTATTAAGATTAGCCAAGTTATTCAAATGGAAAGGCGACAATATCATTTATTGGGTAATAGGTGGCAACTTTGGTAATAACATTCAAGGAAATCTTGTAGATAAAAAATGGTATGCAGATTTGTATAGAATTATTGTAGAGGGTGAGGCTATGAAAAATCAGCTTAATGATTGTGGGTTGGACAATGTGATGGTCTTGCCTAACATGAAAGAGATTTCATATATACCTCACAAGAAATACGTTGATAGAAAAATAAAAAGATTTGTATTCTTATCACGCATAATACCACAAAAAGGTGTTGACTACATTATACAAGCTACAAATAAATTGGTTGCTAATGGCGTTGATGAGTTTGTAGTTGATTTTTATGGTCGAATAGATCCAGGATATGAGGATTCTTTTAAAAGCAGTATTAAGGACAACAATCATTTAAATTATAGAGGCTTTTTGGACCTTAATAATAAATCTGGATATGACGTTTTAGCATCATACGATGCAATGCTTTTTCCGACATATTGGCAAGGTGAAGGTTTTCCAGGAATTATCATAGATGCTTTTGTTGCGGGACTACCAGTAATAGCCTCTGATTGGAATTTAAATACTTCATTAATAAAAGATTCTTATAACGGCATCATTGTGCCAGTACATAATATTGAAGCATTAATGGAGGCGATGAAGCTTTTTATAAATGGAGTTTTGAATATAAAAGAAATTTCAATTAATGCACAAAACGATGCAGAGAAATACAATGTGGACAATGTTGTAAATAGAGATTTATTGCAAGATTTAAATTTAATATAATATGACAAAAGTTAATAATACAGAAGAGTCAATAATACATTTTTTGACTAAAGAATATAAGAATAAAAGCAAGCATATTAGAGCTTATAAATTAATTCGATTATTGTCGCTATCTCAGTCTGTTTTGCGATATATGATAAAATTTAAAAAAGTGATCAATCTTAGAAATCCGAAAGATTTGAATCAGAAGATAATTTGGCTTGCTTTTAATAATGAAGACTTTTCATGGACGATGTTAGCGGATAAACTTGGAGTGCATGATTATCTAAAGGCGTTGAATTTATACAATCTTTCAGTCCCAGTTTATAAAGTGTGGAATCGAGCCGAGGATATTGATTTTAGTTTGCTACCAAATAGTTTTGTTATAAAAACAAATCATGGATGTGGAGATGTTTTTGTAGTAAAAGATAAAAATAAGGTTGACGAAAATGATATAAAAAAGAAGCTGGACTACTATATGCATAAACCATATGGACTTGTTACTGGAGAACCACATTATCTTAGAATAAAGCCATACGTTTTCGCTGAAAAAATACTCGACAATGACAGTTCCTTATCTTCTTCAATAATTGATTATAAATTTTTCTGTTTTCACGGTGAACCTAAATGTGTTCTTGTATGTTATGACCGAAAAGGTCTTTCCGCTCAAAAGATAGTTTATGATTTAGACTGGAATATTAGAGAGGATCTGACAAACCTGTCAAATGATTCTATAATAAAGAATATACCAAAACCGAAATCTTTTGATGTTATGGTTGATGCATGTAGAAAATTAGGAAAACCATTTGATTTTACCAGAATAGATTTTTATGAAAGTGGTGAAAAACCATATTTTGGAGAGATGACATTCACACCTGCAGCTGGACGTTCAACAGCACTTTCACAAAAGGCCTTAAATTGGTTAGGGGTATTTATTAATTGTAAAAAATAGAATACAAGCTTGAATTAACACACTATGCTTAAAATATTTATGGCAAAACTAAACAATACAGTAATGTTTGCCTGTAACCAAGGTGGACATTTTTCCCAAATGATGGCTTTGCATGATCTGTTTGGCAAGTATGATACTGTGCTTGTAACAGACAATGTACGTGCCACAAAGCAAATGCCAGCATTGAAGGAGATAGGAGCAATAGAAATAATGGAAGGGGAATCTTCCAGAAGAAAAGATTTGAAGGATGATGACACTGGTAGCAGATGGTCGTTCTTAGGTGTTTATTTTAAAATGCTGTTAGCCAGTAGAAAGTTGTGGAAGAAGTATAGACCCAAGGTGATTGTTTCTACTGGTAGCAACATAGCTGTTCCATTGTTTATAATTGGTAAACTGCATGGCAGCAAGATAATCTTTATTGAGACCCGTGCAAAGGTATATGCACGTTCGATGACGGGGATATTAGTTAGACGTATGGCTGACCAGATATTTGTGCAATGGCCGGAAATGCTGAAGCTTTATCCTGAGGCAAAATATTGTGGAACATTAGTATAATCTCATTCGATTATGGTATTCATAACATTAGGAACTCAAGGCAACCAGTTTCCTCGTTGCCTTGAAATGGTGGAGAAGTTGATAGAAGAACTTCATCCTAATCAAGAATTTATAGCGCAGTTGGGTAATACGCATTATTCTTCAAATAAGATAAAGTGTCTGGATTATGTGCCAGAGACTGAGTTTAAGGAGTATATAGCCAAGGCAGATGTAGTGATAAGTCATGCCGGAAGCGGTGCTTTGTTCAGTGCTATTCAGAAAGGCAAGAAATGTATAGCAGTAGCTCGTTTGGCAAAGTACAATGAAATGCTTAACGATCATCAGACAGAACTTGTACGCAAACTGTCGGAAGAAGGCTATATTCTTGATGGCACATATTCCATTGTAGATGCATGGAAAAAACTTGATGGTTTCGTGCCACGCAAGTGTGATTTTAAATGTACATTGCCACAAGAAATAGGAAAGCTTATTGATAAGTGGTTGAAGTAAAGTATATCTCATGAAGATAATCTTGAACAAAGTTGAGATTATAAGCATTTGTTGTTAGTCACTTTTAAAAACTTATCTTATGGCAATGAGAGTTTCAAAACTATTGCGGGATGCAGATATAGGCTTTTCTGCCTTTTGCGCAATTTTGAAAGCAATGGATATGTATGAACCCAATATTGGATTGAGTTCCAAGATTCCGGATAATGTTGCTGATTTTATTATGAATCTTCGAAATGAAGATTTAGACTTCATCAAGTTGATAGAAAAAGATGCGGAGAAGAATATATCAGATTGTCAACCTAAATTAAGACCTCCTTTGAAAGTAATAGGTAATATTGATTTAGATGAGTATAACAATCCAAGGCATCTGGAAAAAGAACTGAGGTTGTCAACTACCGACTATACAAATGCAATAGAAAACGATACGACTGTTGAACAGCCTCGATATAAAGAGGGCAACAAAATGTTTTGGATAGAGGATTTGATTCTTATAACACCACAAGGGAAGGCATCACGTTTACCGATTGCTTCTTTTAATTCTCCAAGACATGTACCTCTATATTCAGTCTTGATAGGTTGTAATGGTGTAGGTAAGAGTTCCATGCTAAAAGAAATAGTGGATTTCTTTGTTGACCTCCATGCTTATATTCATGATGTAAAACCAAAATTGTCTTCCGCTAATAAGGCGAGACTCAAGGGTGTTAGGTATCATATAGATGGTGTTTGTTGTGAAGTAATAAGATTAGGTAAATTTTTTCTTGCTAAGATTGACAACAAGTTATTGACTTCAAAGAATCTGCGCATCCCTTCTATCGTTGCATGTAATTTTGGTGCTTTCGATAAGTTTCCTGTTCAAAAGGTAAATGGCTCGGCTCTGACCAGATATGATGTGCCATATTATAAATATGTAGGGGCTCATATCAATGGGAATATGATTTCGTCATCTGCAATTGCTTTTCGATTGTTGTTTTCTTTGAAGGAGAATAGAGATGATAAGCAACGACAAAATTTATCTTCCATCTTGGATTTTATAGGATATGATCACATCATATCTTTAAATTATTCTGTCGTTTTAAAATCCAAGAAGGATAGGGGTGCACGAGATATTATTCTTAAACGTGTACAACATGACAGAGAGTATATTAAACTTTCTGTAGATCAAAAGAACAACATCGTTAAAGAACTATATGATTTCTACAATAAAAAGCAGTTTGCACAGCAGGTTCAATATTGTTATGAAATAGACATCGATAAACAATCATTGATAACAGATGATGAATTGGATCATATTTATAAGTTGAAGCAATACGATTTGGTTCATACAGCGGGAGTCGTTTTTTATAAACAAGGAGTACAGATAGCTTCAGAAGAAATGAGTTCAGGTGAATTTGCCATGCTTTCTATGGTACTGAGTATTTCTACAGCAGCGAGTGATTCTCACACCTTGATTCTCATAGATGAGCCTGAACTTAGTCTTCATCCTAACTGGCAAATGACTTTTATAGATAACCTCGATAGGGCGTTACGAGATCAGGTGTGCCATCTGCTGATAGCTACACACAGTCATATGCTTGTATCAGATTTACCGATGAATCGTTCTTCTGTATCTCAGTGGGAAAAAGATAATAAAGGTAATCTTGTTGCTAATCAAATAGCGGGTAATACATATGGCTGGTCAGCAGAGGAAGTACTTCTTAAAGTATTCAAGACTGCTACCGATAGAAACCGATATTTCGGTGAACGTATTGCTAAACTTTTGGAACAGATGGGGAATGATACGATTAGTACGGAGACTGTAGCAGATGAATTGAATGAATTGCAGGAAATTTCACAGCATCTAAGTGATGTGGATCCGATGAAAATGGTTTTGAACACAATAATTGAAGCATATCAATGATGAATTATGAGCTTGAAGATTACATTGTACAAGATCCTTATCAGCCCACAGAAAAAGAAAAGTTAGCTATAGAGGAATTAACAAACAGAGGTCTTGTTCCTGAAGATTGGAATTCTAATAAAGTTGGTATAACTGAGTTCAAGGATCATATACGTGAATATATGTACTATGAGCAGAATTGCAGGTGTGCTTATTGTCGGATAGAGATACCAATAGGATGTTGTTTTGGACAACGTGAACATATTGTTCCGAAAAAATTACACCCGAAATGGATATTCGAGCCTAGTAATTTGTGTTTTGCCTGTGATAGATGCAATAATTTTAAATGGGATGAAGAGGTGTTAAAAAAGCCACATTCTGTTGCTTATCCCACAGACAGTAAGGCTTTTATGATTATTAATCCCTTTCTAGATAAATATTCAGACCATATTAAACTAAAGGAGGGTATCATATATGTAGGAAAAACAAAGAAGGGACGATTTACAATTGATACCTGTCATCTCTACAGACCAGACCTGGCTCTAGAACGGGCAAAACAGAGAATGGTGACTGAAAATACCGATACAGTTCGTACTCAATTGCTAGCATTATTATCAACAATATGCAAATCGGATGAGGAGAAAAACAAAACCTTGAAGAATTTTGAGAAGATTGTAGATATTTATAAAAAGAAGCATAAAGCCTAAAAATGGTTAGTACTTGTGCTTTGGAAAAGTAATTAAAAAATATTTTATGTATAGACATTTTTTTAAAAGATTAATTGATTCAATCCTTGCCGTTTGTGGCTTGGTAGTATGCTGTATTCCAATGGTGATTATTGCCATTAGCATTAAGTTGGACTCTAAAGGTCCGGTATTGTTCAAGCAAGTGCGATTGGGTAAGGGAATGAAATCAATAACGGTGTTTAAGTTCCGCACGATGTGCAACCATGCTTATGAGATGGGGGGGATTGCTACGAGTGCTTCTGATTCCCGTATCACTAAGGTAGGTGCTTTCTTGCGCCGAACAAGTTTGGATGAGCTGCCTCAGATGTTTAACATTCTGAATGGAACTATGGCTATAATAGGTCCTCGACCAATATTGGATTGGGAGTTTGAAGAGTATAAGGATAAAAATCCTCGTTATGCCAAGCGTTATGATGTGAAGCAGGGTATGTTCTGCACAGTAGATGTGGTGGATAGAGCTGCTGAACGAGACATGCAGTTTGAAATGGATGCTGACTATGCAGAGAAATTGTCGTTTGCATTGGATGTGAAGACATTCTTTGGCATTTTTGCTCCGGTGCTTACAGGAAGAGGTGTATATAAGGATGAGAATACGTCTGCCAAGAAATAACAATTTGAAGTACTAAATTTTTAAACAAGAATAAATTTTAAATCAAGCAAATATGGAATCATTAAAAAATCATTTAGTGATTGTGATTGCTTTGGAGCATTACAATCCATTGAGTCAGTTGCGTGCGTTGGGTGAGAATGGTGTTCGCCCAGTTTTTATTGCCATCAATCATAAGGTGAGAGTGGCAAGTGCAAGTAAGTGGCCAAGTAAGGTGCATCTTGTAGAGACAGAGGAAGAGGCATTCGATGTGCTTATGAAGGAATATGGCGATGTGGCAGAAAAGACAGGCTATAAGCCTATCGTTTCTTTCTCCGATGACAAGACTGTGACTTTTTATGACCAGCGTTATGATGAACTGAAGGACAAGTTCATTATGTTTAATGCTGGTGAGACAGGTCGCATAACAAAGTTTATGCGCAAAAAAGAAATTGTTGATTGCGCTCGTCGTCATGGTGTGCCTGTAGCTCCTGACTGGTTGGTGGAGAACGGAGAGGTGCCAGCTGACATTGAGTATCCTGTTATCACAAAGGCTTTTTCTCCAGTAGAGGGTTGCTACAAAGGCGACTTCCACATCTGCCAGAACGAAGAAGAATTGAAGAAGGCCTTCGCTGCTATTGAGAGTGAGCAAGTGTTCATTCAGAAATACATCGACAAGAAGACAGAAATGACCTACGAGGGATTTAGCTATAACCACGGCAAGGGTATGTATGTGGGTGTGCAGACTCACTATCAATATGCTGTGAAAGGCTATTACAGTCCTTTGCAGTATTGCCAACCTCGTGTGGATGCTGAGTTGCAGAAGAAGCTTAACGCCATGTTGGAGGAAATAGGTTTTGAGGGTATTTGGGAGATTGAGTTCTTGGTTGACAAGGATGACAAGATTTATTTCCTTGAGATCAATTTCCGTCATGCAACATGGGGATATTCATCAAACGTTGCTGGCAGTCCATTGCCTTATCTTTGGGCAAATGCCATGTTGACTGGTGATGCTCCTGAGCAGAAGACATTTGAGCCTTTCATAGCAATGGTGGAGCCTATTGACTACGGACTGCGTGTAGAGAAAGGCATGTGTACCTTGCAGGAATGGTTGACAGATTTCAAACGTGCAAAGTGTACATATTATTATAATGAGCAGGATATGAATCCTTGGAAAGTGGTTTGTGAGAATTGGGACAAACTAAAATAAGAATGAAGAAAACTTTATTAACAATTTGTCTAATGATTATAGCCATTGCAGTTAAGGCACAGGTGCCAAACTTTGGAACAACAGCCGGTGACCAAAAGCTGTATGGCTATAGTGCAATGAAATATAGAGCCAAGGCAAAGACATGGGAGACATATTCCACATTGCAATATGGTGTGACAGACTATATGAATGTGGGTGCAGACCTTTATTATGATGGCTCTGACTCGTATATCGGATATACATTCAGAACTGGTAAAAAAATTAGTCCATACTTTAGTGTTGGTGCTCAGTTTACGCCATCATTCAACTTAGGCAAGAACCATAAGTTCGCCTATATGACGGAGGCTTTGTATATGAATGGCAACATAACAAGGGATGGAAGAATGTTTTGGGTAACCAACACATGGTTGGAGCAAGCCAACCATGAGTTGTCGTCGGCCAAGCAATGGACATATTTGGGATATACATGTCCTTTGGGAAACAAAGGCAACAGTATAACTCCAATGGCTGGCATCATACACGACTGGAAATTTGAGTCGGACGTGGATCTTTCGTTTGGCGCATATTATAGTCACAAGAACATTAATGTGTATGCCTGGACAAATGATATACTTACAGACCATCCGCGCTTCGTGTTGGCTGTAGAGTTTAAGTTTAGTAACAAGTAAAAAAAGAAGAATATGTCATTGAAAAGAGTATTGGGCTTTTGTGGTGCTTGTATAGCTTTCTATATTGGTGCCGGATTTGCCACTATGCAAGAGGTGATGCAGTATGAGGCATCATATGGCAGCAGGTTTTGGATAGTAATTGCAGTAGCAGCGTTGATTTATGTATACACAAACATATCGTTTGTGAACAATGGAAACAGACTGAAACTGAAGAATGGTGGTGACATCTATGAGGCTTATTGTGGCAAGTGGATTGGTAAGTTTTTTAATTATTTTTCAGCACTTTTCTGCTATATGAGCTTTGTGGTTATGTGTGGCGGTGCCAATTCAACGGCTATGGAACAATGGGGATTGCCCAATGGAGTAGGTGCGGTGATATTAGCCGTTTTGGTTGTAGTCACTGCCATTGCTGGTTTAAATGGCATTGTGAAGACATTAGGTGTTCTTGGTCCTGTGATTATCCTGCTTATCATAGGTGTTTCTCTCTATTCTGCGATAAACGGTTGGAGTAATCTTGGTGCAGGAATGGAAGCTGTAGACACGCATAAGTATACAATCACCCAAGTAGGCGATGGCAATCCTTTTGCTTCTGGTGCGAGTTATGGAGGTTTCGTAATTCTTTGGTTTGCTGCATTCCTTGGAGGTATCGGAGCAAGACATGACAAGAAGGAAGTGAACACAGGTATGATACTTTCAACGTTTGCCATATTTGCTGTGGCTGCTGTATGTTGTGTTGCCTTGATAGCCAATATCGACATGACATGGAATGCAGGTGTTCCGGCTCTGACATTGGCAAACAACATTCATCCTTGGTTGGCAGAGGCATTTGCCGTGATTATATTTATCGGTATTTATACATCAGCTTGTCCTTTGCTTTGGACTGGTATACGCAAGTTGTCGAATGAGGGAACAAGCAAGTATAAATGGCTTACGATTGTAGGGGGCGCGTTAGGATGCGTGATAGCTTGTTATGTGCCTTATCGTCCTTTGCTGAATGTGATTTATGGATTGAACGGTTATTTGGGATTCATCCTTATAGCGTTCATGATTGTTAATGATGTGAGAGTTTGGAAAAAGAACTAATATTAAAGAGTGAAGATGAAAAGAATATTAATTACCGGTGCCAACAGTTATGTTGGCACCAGTGTTGAGAAATGGCTGCTCATGAATCCATGTGAGTTTGAGATTGACACTGTTGACACGATGAATGATGCTTGGAAGAAGGCTGACTTCACAAAATATGACGCTGTGTTTCATGTGGCAGGTATTGCTCATGTGGACCCGAAGCCAGAGATGGCTCCCTTATATTATAAGGTGAACCGCGACTTGACTATAGAGATTGCAAAGTGGGCTAAGAAGGCTGGCGTGAAGCAGTTTGTGTTTATGAGCAGTGAGATTGTGTATCATGTTAGCAGGTCGATGAAGCCACATATCATGACTTTGGACACAAAGCCTAATCCGAATGACTTTTATGGCGACTCGAAACTTCAGGCTGAGAATGGATTGAATGAGTTGGCTTGCGATACATTTAAAGTGGCGAACCTTCGTCCGCCAATGATTTATGGTCCTAAGTGTAAGGGTAATTTCTTGCGCCTTGGTTGGCTGGCTACTAAGACTCCAGTGTTCCCATGTTGGCATAACAAGCGCAGTATGCTTTATGTGTATAATCTTGCTGAGTTTGTAAAGCATGTTATCAATCGTGAATTGTCTGGTACTTTCTATCCTCAGAATCGTGAACTCTCGGATACTGTAGAGATAATACGTTATTTTGCCAAAAAGTATAATCATAAGATATGGATAAGCAAGTTGTTTAATCCTGCTGTGTTGATAGGTTCTTGGTTCTTGCCACAGGTGCCTAAGATGTTTGCTGACTCTTATTATGAGCCAAGCATGACAAAATATGATTTCGACTATCAGGTGTTCAGTCTTGAAGAATCGATGAAGGATCTTGAGATTACTGAGGAAAACAGAAAAATGAAGTGATGGTGCTTTTCCAAGAGTTTATAAAGTTTTCTTTAGGAAAAGGAGAGGCATTATCTCGTAAACTTACCGAACAGGATTGGCTTTCACTCTATGCAGAGGCGCAACGCCAATCGCTGTTTGGTGTTTTTATGGATGGTGTGGAGCGTGCTGTAGCCTTGGGTGAAGCAAAGCCACAAAGACTGATGCAGTGGATTGCAAAGGTGATGGCTTTGGAACAAAGAAACAAGTTACTTGATGAAAAGGCTGCTGAACTGACAAGGATTTTTGCAAATGATGGTTTCAAGAGCTGTATACTGAAAGGACAAGGAGTGGCTAAGCTGTATCCTCGTCCATACAGACGACAATGTGGTGACATTGACATTTGGGTGGAAGGAGGCAGAGAGAATATCTTGGCTTATTTGAAAGGTAAGTATAAAATTGGGTCTCCTGTTATTCATCATGTGGATGTAGATGTTTGGGATGGTGTGCCTGTGGAGGTGCATTTTATTCCAAGCTTTGCGTATAGTCCTTTTAGGTATCGGAAGTTTAAGCGGTTCTTCTCGGTTCAGGCACAATCGCAGTTTGATAATTATTCAAAGGAGTATGGATTTGCAACGCCTACCATTGAGTTTAATGTAGTGTATTCGCTGATGCACATCTTTCATCATGTGCTGCATGAGGGAATAGGGCTAAGGCAGTTGCTTGACTATTATTATATTTTAAAAACGTACAAGGGAAACAAGGAAGTGATAATGAGGTTTCTTGCTTCTTTGGGGCTTGATAGATTTGCTGCTGCGGTGATGTATGTGGAAAAGACCTTCTTTGATTTGGAAAATGAATATTTGCTTTGTTCTGCAGATGCTTCACTTGGTTCTTTCTTGTTGGATGAGATAAAGCGTTCGGGCAATTTTGGAAAGTATGACGAAAGATACAAGAATGTAAACAGGAAGAATGGTTGGAGTGTATATCTGCATAATGTAAGAAGAAACATGTTGTTCCTGAAGTTCTGTCCCAGCGAGGTAATATGGTCGCCAATATGGAAACCGTGTCATTATGTGTGGAGAAAGGTGAAAGGGTATATGTGAATGTTGAATTTTGAATGTTGAGTGTTGAATGGTTGCCGGAGGCAATGTTGAATTGTCGAATTTTGATTTATTATGGCTTAAATCATATTTATCTCGCAAATAATGCCTATCTTTGCATAGGATAGGCAGCACCTCGGCATAACATTCAAACAAGCTTGATGTTCTGCTCTCGGTTTGCACTATCTTTGCAATAGGTATAATTTCTTAAACGTGAAGAATATGGCACAGCAAACATTACAATTCAATCAGGCGCAACTCCAGCTGTTGGATATGATGTCTTTTGTAAAGACTCCTGAAGCTCTTAGCGATCTTAACAAAGCCATCTCTGATTACTTCGTTAAGAAGGCGGATGAGGAAATGGAAAAAATGTGGGATGAGGGAGCTCTTGATAATGATAAGATTGAAGGTTTCCGCACTCTGCATGAGCGCACCCCTTATAATAAACCATTACTGTAGGGAGTGTTATGAATATAGTTCTTGACACAAATTGTTTAATAATGTCTATCTCTCCACGCAGTCCTTATAGAAGTGTGTGGCAGTCGTTTTTATGTGGTGATTACACGTTGTGTATATCAAATGAGATAATTGAGGAATATGCAGAAGTTATGGCAAGAAACATTTCTCTACGTGTTTCCGAAGCAATCATTTATTCAATACTTACACGTCCAAATGTCCTGCGTGTTGATCCTCATTATAGTTTTGGTCTCATTACTGCAGATACAGACGATAATAAGTTTGTGGATTGTGCAATTGTAGCTAATGCTCGTTGTATTGTTTCTGAAGATAAGCATTTTAACGTGCTAAAGACTGTAGCATTCCCCAAAATTGATGTGATAGGCATAAATGATTTTATGGATATATTGGGTAAGCACTTAAATTAGGGCATTGTCGGCTTTGCCGTTTTTGAATTGTTCTATTTAGATTTTGGGTGGTTGCTTTGTATAGGAAGAAAGAAGATACAATCGTTTTATTTATTATGGCTGAATTGGATAAAAATCGTAACCGCCTCATTGCCTTACTGGGTAATTGTGCAAAAGTTTTGTCTTCTCGAAAAGATGCAACTGATGCGACAATGGCTTTGGTATTGAAAATACGGAAGTTAGAAAAGTATTTGAGGAATAATATAGACAGCTTAGATACTGTAACGACTGTTTATGCACATAATGAGGATTTAATGTCTGCACTCGACTCTTTTAGACTACGTAATGTTCCTTTATCTGAAAAGGTGTTGAAGAAAGTTGATAATATAATACAAGAGGGAGTACGGATTTTAGAAAAAGAGTCATCAGCGTCATTAAACAGTATAGAGTATCTTTTTAGACAAAAAGAAAAGACAGAAAAAGATATAGCGGATACTGAACGTAAAATAAAAGAACTTAAATCAAAAAATGAGGGTAAAAGTCCAGATGCTGATAAACTCAATCGAAGACTAAAAACATTAAATATAAATTTAAATGAATTAGTTGCTAAGATTAGCAAGAAAGAACTCCAACAAGATGAAGTGAAAGAATTAAATAAAAAGATATCACCTTTGACTTCTGCTTTTGATAATTCTATTAAATTGGTAGAGGAAGAGAAAGATAGATTGGATGATACTTTTATTGTGTATATAATATTAGTATGTGTTGTAGTCATTGCACTTATATGTTGGGAAACAGTTCTTGTTAGTAATGTTTATCCTAAACTACCGTCAACTAATTGGATATTATATATAACATTTTATCTTCCAATTCCTATTTCCGCAGGTTTGCTTTGGACTTTCATATATCAGATGAATAAAGCGCAACGTCAGCTTATAAAATGTGCGCAATATATTCATAAATTGAAATATAAGGATTCACTGTTAAAGGCTTCTATGGAAATATATTCTGATGGATTAAGGAATGAGGAGCATGTAGCAAAGTTGATAGACGATATTATGAATGAACAAAGTCACCCTGATAAGGATGCTATAACAGAAGATAAAACTGAAAACCAATATTTATCTGCTTTGCCTTTTGATAAGATAGTTGAATTGGTTAAAGCATTTACAGGAAAATAAATATGAATAAGGAAACCTTAATCAAAATGAATAACTGGTTAAGTCTTTATCCTGACAGCACTCATCCTTTAGACGAACAACGTTTCTTTGATTTCGTTAGGGAGGCATGCTTGCATAAAGATAAAATATCAGAAACAGATTTAAAACGTTCTTTAACTGAATTCCATCCAGAATGGAGTGACACAAAGATTGAGCGTTTTGTAGATGAAAAGATTGTGATGATTGAAAGTCTTATGGGGTTCTATGCGTTTTGTATTTCTAATGTTTCCATAGATGAGGAACAAAATGAAAAATGGAATACTGATTCCATACAAAACTTTATGGAGGCTGTTGGAGACTTGAATTATCATGAAATATATGAACTTGTACAGGCTATTGAAGGAAATAAAGACGCTTTGACTTTCTTTGAAGTAAGTGATAAAGATGATACAAGGATTATCATTTATGTCGTATTCAACATTTCTTTTAAATTCCCATTGTCTGATGTAGATAAACTGGTTGCTTGGTTGGAAGATAACTATATGGATGGACTTGATGCTGATTCATGGTATGGCTTTCAATATGCAATGGAACGAAGTAGGGATGAGTAATGACAACTTAAGATGTTTGAGCTATGATGAAAATAACAAACGACAGTAACAAAGTTGGGGATTTCAAGATTCTTTCTGTCACTATTCTTAAAGAGAGTAATCCAAAGTTTTTGAAAACATTGAGACCTGGTAGTTATTCTTTTTATGATCTGGGTATTAGTAATGATTTCTTTGCGCATAATGTGAATATATCTGCAATTGTAGGAAAGAATGGTGCTGGCAAGTCTTCTTTGTTGGACATCATATTTCGTATGGTTAATAACTTTAGTGCTTATTTGGTGGGAAACTCTATAAAGCGCAAAAGTGCAGACGTTATTTATTATATACCAGGGATATATTCTGAACTTCATTATCAGATGGGGGATAAGAAGGGCATTTTGTATAACTACGACAATGTTGTGGCTCTGTTATTTGGTGAAAAGAGGTATCTTTTGTCTAACCATAAACTAATGAAGGATTCAAGATTTGATGACTTTGTTGATTGTTATAGACCTTCTCCATTAAAACGAAGAGAAATTGCGAGATGCTTCTTTTATACAGTTGTAATGAATTATGCTTTGCAAGCCTATAATTCTTCGGATTATCAAGATGAAATGGCTAACGGTTTTGAGACAGATGAAAAAACAGGCATTGATTCTTCAGGAAATTGGATGAATAGCTTATTTCATAAGAATGATGGATATGCTTCACCGATAGTGTTAAACCCTTATCGGAATGATGGTGTTATCGATATGAAGACGGAAACAAGTTTGACAAGGAGTAGGTTGGCCGGTATAATGATTGAAGCTGAGAAGAAAAACCGAGATTTTATTGACGGGTATCGTCTTCATCATATTGAATTTATGTTTAATCCGTATAGAATTCTATTAAAATTGCCTGAACGTTTTCGTAAAGAAGACATTGTTCCTTTTGAAAATATGTTTAGAAACTATTATGGCATTAGAAATTCTATAGTGAGGTGTGTCTTACGAAATTATGACATCAGCATGAATGAGACAAGTTCGTTATTTGTCTGGGCTTGCATATATTTGGTTTCTAAGACTCTTTCGATTCCATCAAAGTATCCAAGTTATGCGAAATATGCTTTCTTGGGTGATAAGGATATTATAGATGGTAGGTTGCCTAATGTTAGAGATAGGGAAGATTTGAGGAATTTGATAAAGGAGATATTGGATGACAAATCGCATATAACAACCAAGATAAGACAAACTCTCTTTTTCTTGGATAATTTCAAGAAGAAAAATATGGATGACGAGGCTTTTGACTATACATATTATGAAAGATGGTTGGGAAAAGAGAAGGAAGATTCTTCGCTTGAAGCTACTATGGTGTTGTTGCCTCCTCCTATTTTTGATTATGAAATTTATTTAAGAAGGCGAGGTGAGCAAGGAGATATTCCTTTCTATAAGTTGAGTTCTGGGGAAAGGCAGTTTTTGTTCATGATGAGTTCTATCATATATCATGTTATGAATATAAAGTCGGTGCCTACAAGTCGTGTGGCTTATAGATATCTGAACATTGTGCTGGACGAAGTGGAGATGTGTTTCCATCCCGAATACCAAAGGACTTTTATTTATAATCTTCTGAACGCTATAGAACGATTGCATCTGAATACTTATTGTAGTTTCAACATTATCATAACAACACACTCTCCATTTCTTTTGTCGGACATACCTCAAAGTAATGTATTGTATATGGAAAATGGAGAAGTTGTAGATAAGAGCAAAATGCAAAATCCTTTCGCTGCTAATGTAAACGATATTCTATACCAAAGCTTTTTCCTTAGTAATGGTTTTATGGGGGAGTTTGCTAAGCAGAAAATCATCAAGATGGTTAATGAGCTTAACAATAATAAGGTTGACAAACAGAAAGCTCGTGAATTGGTGGATTTAGTGGGTGAGCCTATCTTGAAAGAGCGATTAAAGGAGTTGATTGAGGAGAGTTTGCAATGAGACGGATTTTGATAGATGATAGTATTAGGGCGATTGCCGAAGAATACAAAATCCAATTGGAGAAAGAAAAAGGAAACTACAATTCTCCACGTAAGAAATTAATGAGTTTGAAGAAAAATTCAAAGTTGGATGCTAAGCAGAAGAAGTATGTTGAGTTGATTATTGACAAATGGGATGAGTTGATTCTATTGGAACCACCATTTAGTGGGATGATAAGTGAGTTTGAGAGAATATATACTTCAGATGAGGTATCTACTATAAAAATAAATAGCGACTCTAAAAATGGCGGAATAGAGTTTTACAAGAAAGTGGTGGATGCAATGCGTTATGATTATGTACAAGAAACTATTTATAAGGATATTGTCAAAAAGCTTGGTATAAGGACATGTGTGTATTGCAATGCTCAGTATGCTTTTTCTTATTCATTAGGCAATGATAATTTCATAAATTATGAGATAGACCATTGGATGCCCAAAAGTAAGTATCCTTATCTTTGCACGTCTTTCTTCAATCTTCAACCATCTTGCCCGAAATGCAACAAGATGAAATCGCAAAGAGATGACATGCTACCATTTTGTCTTTTTACTAATAACGCTGAGGATTTGAATCCTTTTGAGTTTTCTGTAGACAATGGCTCATGTGCTTTGTTCTTAGCCACAAATGATAAAGAGAAACTAAGAATATCTTTTAAGGCGAAAGATAAACAACTAGGTGAGAATATGAATAGTCTGTTTCATATCACGACTCAATATCAGGCTCATAAGGACATTGTTGAGGAGTTGATATGGAAACAAAAGATATATAATCATACAATCTTGGATATTTACAGGGATAGTTTCGAAAGCTTATGTTTCAGAAAGTCTGACTTCAATCGTTTTATTCTTTCAAACTATGACATGGAAGAAGATATCCTCAAAAGACCCCTCTCTAAAATGATGCAAGATATTGCCAAACAGCTTGGAATTATCCGATAGACAAGCGGGTTCTTGATGACATCTTCAAGGAAGTGACGTTGTCGAAGAACTTAATGAAGCAGCGCCTTGAAAAGGTTATAGGTGTGCTGCACTCAAGTTGGAAGTTCAAGCATTTTTGTGGTGACTCTATGATTAAAGAACTGTTACACTCAGTTTGGGTTGCATCTCGGCATAACATTCAAACAAGCTTAATGTTCTGCTCTCGGTTTGCACTATCCTTGTAGAGGATAGGCTGCACCTCGGCATAACATTCAAACAAGCTTGATGTTATACCCTCGGTTTGCACTATCCTTGTAGAGGAATCCTAACAATATTACTAAGACGATTATGATTTTACGCGTAATTATAGATAATTTGTACTCCTTTAATAGAACAATGGAGTTCAATATGTTCACCAACAAGAGTCAGAGGCATCTGGAGCATAAAAGACATATTGGGAAAATAGCTTACTTGAAAATGGCTGCTATTTATGGTGCCAATGGAGCAGGTAAATCTAATATGATTAAGGCTTTGGAACTTCTGAAGAAAATGGTGATTGGAGGAACTGTGTTTTCTTATTTGGATAATTTGAAGTTCAAACTGGATAATGAATGCCAAGAAAGATGTTCTTCCATTGCAGTGGAGTTTGTTGTTGAAGAACATGTCTATTTTTATACTATATCGTTTGATAGCTCTGGAGTTTACTATGAGTCTCTTTCTGAAACATTGGCATCTGATGAAGATAGAATTGTTTTTGAACGAGAATATGCGGATGGCAAAGAAAATATTTCTTTCTATAAAGGTTATTGTGATGATCCAAAGAATAAATTGTTTGTGGAGATGCTTGCAGATAAATTCTTGGGAAGAAGGGACGTGCTCTTAACTATGCTTCAGGAGAAATATGGTAATGAGTTCATGGAAACAAAGGTGGTATTCAAGTGGTTCTATGATACATTGCATATCGTTTACGGTAGTGAGCAAATATCTCCAATAGCTCATGTGTTTGGTTCGGACAAGAGTCTTTTGGATTTTGACAATAATTTGGTTTCTACATTATCGACTGGTGTTGAGGGTATTAAGACTATAAGATATGATGTGGAACGCAATGAAAAGAATATTGAAATATTTGACAGGCTTGAAAATAATCCTAATTCTGTGTTGGAAAGATTCGACCCGTATACTGGTGACAGAATCAATTATGTGAAAGAAGGTGACAAAGTTATAGCAGAATCAATTCGTACTACGCACGCTGACAAAGAGGGTCAGGGTGTTGCTTTCAATATAGGAATGGAGTCGGACGGAACGCAGAGATTGGTGGACTATATACCAATGCTTAATGGTATACTGAAAAGAGGGGAGATATATGTTGTAGATGAGATAGAGCGTAGTATTCATCCTTCTGTTATCAAGGAACTTGTGCGTTTGGTGGCTGATGACAAAAACATGAATGGTCAACTTGTGTTCTCTACACATGAAACTTGTCTGCTTGATCAGGAAATTCTTCGTACTGATGAAATATGGTTTGCTCAAAAGAATGCTCACGGTTCTACGGAGTTGTATTCATTGAGTGACTTTAATGTGCATTCTACTGCAAATGTAGAGAATGGCTACTTGAACGGACGCTATGGTGGTATTCCTTTTATGAACGAACTTGACAGGGTGTGATACATGGTTTGTATCACAAAGCAATCCTTGTTTTGAAATTTGGCTTTATTATCATGAGTTTGACAAGAATCCAGTGGATGATAATGTTAAGAGATATTCATCTATGAAGAACTTTGTGGATAATATGATTCCTGGTGGTTTTGATAGTAGAAAACATTCGGCCAAGATAGATTCTGCTATCAATAATGTGAGTGCTAATTATGAGGAGTGTAATGATGCACCTGTATTATATTGTACGGAAGTATTTAAGTTGGGCAAAGTTATATATCCTTTTGTAAAGGACGTTTTATAAACTTTCTATGTCTTCAATTTTTAGCCTCATCCGGGTGGCGGCATAGTGCAGAGCGATATTGCAATGGGGTTCTAATCTTTTATTTTTTTATTCATTATATAGGCACTTGCAAAGGTGTCTATAAAAGTTGTGTTCCCTAAATTGAACACTGACTATTCTTTCTTAAGATTTTAAATCATTAAAATCAATTATATGAAGTATTTATTAGTAGTAGCTCACCCCGATGACGAGGTTCTCGGGGCTGGAGCATCAATGTGGAAATGGAGTCATGAAGGTGACGTAGTGGATGTGGCTATTATGTGTACGGAAGCGAAGGCAAGAGCTTTTCGTCCTTCGGATGCAGAGTTGGAAGGTGATACAGATGCTGCCACCAACTATGTTGGAGTAAGCAAGAAGTATGAGGCTACATTCCCGAATATCGAGATGAATACTGTGCCGCACTTGAAATTGGTGCAGTTTATTGAAAGTGCTATTCGTGAGAGTGAGCCTGATATTGTGATTACTCATCATCCTGCTGACACGAACAATGACCACTTGCAAACCTCAATGGCTTGTCAGGAGGCTATACGTTTGTTCCAGCGTCAACCGACAGTGAAGCCTGTGAAGGAGTTTTGGTATATGGAAGTACCATCATGCTCAGAATGGGCTATCAACGATGCTATGAATCTGTTCCGTCCTAACTGTTATGTGGAGGTAGGTCAGAATGGAATTCAGGCTAAGTGCAAGGCTCTTTCTATGTATCGTGGCGTGATGCGTCCTTATCCTCATCCTCGAAGTGTAGAGTATATCACAGGCTTGGCTGCTATGCGCGGAAGTCAGTGGGGCTGTAACTATGCTGAGGCTTTCCAAGTCGTGTTGCGTAGATATTGAATATAATGAAATTATTAAAGGCTATTTGGGCATTCTGCTTCTACCTCTTTGTTCCAAGAAGGGCGAAGCGGATGCCCAATAATTGAATATAATGGTATGGAAATAAATAAAGAATTACTCGATAATTTGTTTGAACAGGCTGTTGTTAATCCTCGCTTACGTCAGAACTTCGATTTGCGCACGTCATCGGCTGATACCAGCCAGCGTATGCTGAATGCGTTGTTACCTGGTACGGTTGTGCCTATACATCGTCATGAGGACACGACAGAAACAGTTGTCTGCTTGTGCGGAAAATTGGACGAAGTGATATATGAGGAGGTAGTGACATACGAGAAGAATGCATCTGAAGCATTGCCTATGGCTATAGATGCGCAAGATGTAACACGGAAAGTAGAGTATCGCGAGGTACAACGCATTCATCTTTGCCCTGCTGAGGCAAAGTATGGATGCCAGATACCTAAAGGTGCATGGCACACGGTGGAAGTAATAGAGCCGAGCGTGATATTCGAGGCAAAGGATGGGGCGTATAAAGGATAGTATAAATGGTTAGATATGGCGTCATACAGGAATTTAAGCAAGAATCCATTTGCACAATATAGTGCAGAAGAAGATTTGGAACATCTTAAAGCTATTTATTTTGAACCAAGATATTATAGAGAACTTAGAGACAATGCCATAAATGGATCTAGTAGAATATTAGTTGGACAAAGAGGATTAGGAAAATCAGCTACTATACATTTCCTTTTTGAAGATTTAATAAGCAAATCTACAATGCCATTGCTAATAACAAGATATGATGGTATCCCTCTTCAGGAAAATGAAAATTACTTTCTCTATAAAATTCTTCAGGTTTTAGTTAATGGAATAACAAAGCAACTATTTGAGATTTCCAAAAAGCGTAAAAAATTAAATGATAGTCAACGTAAGCAATTAGCATATTTTATTGAATTGTTTTATGATTCTCAATTTGCAAAAGAATATTATGAAAAAGCGCGAGAAATAAGAAAGAAAAAAAGATGGTATAATATACTATCATGCTATAACAAGAGCTTAAATTTTATCAATATTATCCTTGATGGTGTTTCACGATTTGGGTCGGATATTGTTCGTAGAAGTATTGGATTAGATAGTCAAGAAATTCAAGATGCAGTAAGGGAATATTTTAAGGAAGCAAAACTTCCTGAAATTCAATCCGCACCAATGGAAATCGTTGCTAAATGGGATAAGGAACGATTAAAACAAATGCTTGATTGTATGCTTGAAATAGCAAATCAAATAGGATTTGATTCGGTTGTTATACTATTTGACAAAATAGACGAGTTTAAAGATGTCAATTCTGATGTAGATAGAGTCGCAAACTTTGCAAGAGATATACTTCAAGATACTGAACTACTATATACAAAACATTTATCAATTGTTTTTAGTTTGTGGTCTGAAGTAAAGAAAACATTGAATAGACAAAATGTTCGATTTGATAAGTTTAAAGATATAAATATAGAGTGGAAAACAGATGATTTGGAACGATTGATAGATAAACGACTATTATATTATAGTGTGGATAAAAGTAATCCTGTAACTTTGTCATCACTAATTCCCAATGAGTCTGATAGACAATTAGTTTTAAAACTTGCAGATTCATCTCCTCGCTCATTAATTAGATTGTTAGCTGAATTGTATTACCACGAGACGGGAGAAGACATTGTTTCTTTCTCTCCTACTGCAATATCTAAAGGGTTGTTGAATTTTTGTTTGAAATTTGATTATTGTTCCTTACAAACAGAAAATACAAAAAGAAAGGCTGATTATTTTAGTTGGCTGCAAAAGGTCTTGCAGATTAGACGTGAACATTTTACATATAGTGATGTTTGCAATGCTTTTAATATTAAAGAGAGTACGGCTTGCAAATATGTAAATGACATGATTAGGCTTAATTTAGTAAAGGAGGATATTATGCCTGATATTAATGGTGATAAGATTTTTACAGTAGTAGATCCACGGTTGGTATTTTTGATGTCTAGAGGGGTTCTGGAACTAAAATGATACTCGCCACACCGTAAGTATTCGGTGAAAGCCGTATTGTAAGCCAATATATAGTTTTGTACCTTTGCCATCGACTTAAAAAATCAGATTATGGTACAAGGTAAGAAACAATTAAACATAAAGACAACGCCAAAGAATAAGCTTTATACTCTTCTTCCTGAATTTTGGGAAGATGATGAACAATAAAAATGAATTTAGAATTTAGTCAAATTAAGGTATAACCTCCACTGGCATTAGCTGGTGGAGGGCTAAAACTCATATGCGTATCGTCAATATGAGGGGGTACCGAATACTTACAATCAAACAAATTTGGGAAATCAAATTGTCTTTTTCTAAAAGACACTAAATTTTGGATGAGTAAAAAAAAAGTTTTACAGCGTTATGGGAAGAGTGAAAGCACTTATGATGGAAATGGAAGAGCATGGGTATGATTTTCTTGGAAGAGGAGAAAAATATGTATGTTCGCACCATTTTGAGGATAAATATCTGAATGTCTATATAAAGAAGCATGGTGAAACTGGTGTATGTTCATATTGTGGACACAATGAAACGGTCATTGACATGAGCGATTTGGCAGACCATATAGGAATGACAATATCGGTTTACTTTAATGATGTTGATTCTGAGTGCCTGCCTTTGGCGAGTTCATATTTTGACGATGAAGAGGAGCAGATTCCTGGTATAAAACGAGCAGGATGCTTTGCTGTTCCTGAGAATGCGGAGATATATGAAGACACTTCAGAGATGATGGAAGACTTTGGACTACATACGGATTGTGACAGTCTGAATGATGATATTGACCATCTTTTTGAAGATAATATGTGGATTAAGAAAAATCCTTTTGAGTTATGGTGGAACGAGGAAATGGAATTGCAGTGGAAAAGATTTGCCGAAATGGTCAAACATTCAAGGCGTTTTACGTTTTTGGCAATGCCTAAAGTAAGTGGTTCTGAAAATATTCTTGAAGAATTGAATGAGGTCATCCTGCATACTGATGGTGTTCTTCATCAAATACCTATAGGAACAACATTGTATCGGACTCGTAGTCTCGACAAAGAGCTTGACAAATCTTTCGGTTTTAAAGATATAACCTCTGCTCCTGATACTTCTGCAGGACAATGCCGTATGAGTCCGGCTGGTGTATCTATGTTTTACGGTGCGTTTGATAAGGAAACAGCTATATCCGAAAGTATAAAGTCGACAGATGAGAAAGTATTGGTCATTGGAGAGTTCAAAACAATACGAGAACTTACTGTGGTTGATTTGACTGCACTGCCAACAGAAGTTTCGATATGGATGGACAAATGGGAAGGAATTGCCTTCCTGAAATCATTCCATAAGGATATTACCCAACCTCTTCTGAAAGAAGCAAAAGAGGCAATAGAATACGTACCGTCACAGATATTCACGGAATATTTGAGGTGGATGTTTACTGACAAACAAGGACGATATGTTGATGGCTTGGTATATAAAAGTTGTAAGACTAAAAAGGCAAGTATTGTCTTGTTTTGCAACAATGAAGAAAGTCGTGAATGGGTAAAGTTGGATAGTTTTTCTGGGGAAAATTAAACAATGAAAAAAGTTATTATGAAATACAAGAAAAGTGAATTGGATTTATTTCTTCAAGGGCGAATTAGAGAGAATAAAGAGGAACTTAGTCGTAATCTTGAAGCAACGCTTCAATATGAACAAAATTGCTTGGAAGAAATAGTCAAAGGTATAAAACATTGCAAAAGCAATATAGAAAAATGTAATAAAGCATTGGAAAAAGCTTCCATTTCTAATATGGCTGTTTGGAATGCCAAAAAAGGAGCTTTCAAAGATAATCTTGTTATTTGGAACACCTTGGGACTTATTCAAATGGCAAGTATCGAAATAAAAAGATATACAAAGGTATTGTCTTCAGATGTTGATGAATGGATAATATATGACGCTATCAAATCAGTCTATACTGCCATTTATGAGACTTCAAAGAAGTTAGTTGATAGCACAGGTAAGCTAATGAAATTCGTTAATAGTGAGTTTCCAAGTTATGACATCTCTTTATTCAAAGATGTTAGAAAAGAATTGACAAGATTCAGAGAAGACAATAAAGATTCTCTTACGAGCGTAAGAAACAAGATAGATGCCCATCGAGATGAAGATGTTTGTACGCAAATAAATACAACGGAAAACTTGCATTTAGCAGATGCAATCCAGTTAATTGTGGAATATGAACGCATCATTAATGAACTTGGTACTGTTGTAAGTCCCATGAAACGATTGGGAATATTGCGATTGGAATCAGTTTTTGGAAAAACTAAGAAATAAATGGATTTGAAAACTTCTTTCAAATATTTGCTTAATAAAAAACTTGATAGTCATGATCCAAATTCTTATAATAATCTTATTTTTATGTATTTTAGCTATTCTCTATCTGTCAAAGCCAAAATGGTTGGAAAAAAGAATGCCGTGGATATGGGAACATATAGGGTCGCCTATTTTCCGATATTATTTTGTAACAACTGTTAGGAAAATAACGATTATATATTTTTCCACTTTTGGTGCGATTGCTGCTGCCAACCCGATTTTAAAATTATGTTTTAAGATAAATTGGAATACTAAAAACGGAGATATTTGGGCAAGCCTTGATTGGGGGAATGATTGGATAGATATTACTTGCGTTATATTAGCATTACTACTTACTTTTGCTTATTGCATTTACATTCTGTATGAAAGGAAGAAATTACAAATCCCTTCTGATGAGACCTTGTCTAGTATTAAAAATATAGCAGAGTCAAACGATAGGAAGCTTGAGGCTGCACTTAATAGATTGTCAAATACAAGTATTTCAAAGTCACTTATTCCTCAATTACAAGATTCTATAAAATCACTTCATATAAAGACTGCTGATGGCATATTGGAAAAATTGAAAGTGTTGGTCTTGCAAGAGAAATTTGTGGATTTTCCTCTATTGATGCAATTGGAATACAATATCGGAAGATGTATGCGGTATGCTAATGAGAAAAAAGCATTGAATGCTTTTAATAATGCTTATCAGGCAATGGAGAAGGCGCAGTTGTTTGATCAAGATGTAGCCATAGCAAAAATATTTTGTTTTTGTAAAAATGGTGAGTATGATAAGGCATTTGTAATTATTGAACAACTTAAAGAACGGAATTGCAATAGCATTTGGACAATAATTCCGACGATTCTGTCATCGGAAAATCCTTTTGATACTTATGATAATCTACCTGTAGAATTGAAAGCCAATCAAGAATTACTCGCCAATCTTTTGTTATTAGATGAAGGTAAGCATTTCAATCCTGAGAAATTGGATTTTGAGAATTATATTCTTGGAGAATTGAAAGAACTTACCTTGGATAACATACCTCTTTGGTTTTTACAATTTAGTGTGTTACAGACTCGTTTCCTAAATGAATGGATGATTGGTCCCGAAGGGAAGAACATGAAAGAGGTCAAAGTGTCTAAAGAATTATATGATGAGACAGAGAAGTATCTACGATTGCAGGCTAAGACAGAGCTTGGAAAGATATTTCCTGATTTAGACTTTATTCATGCATGGGTAGCATATATTCATGACCATAGTCCTCTTTGGATAGATAAAATAAAAAGTTATTCTTACTCTCCTCAAAATAAGGATTTATATTTTATTGCAGTAGCTTCAATGCTTGTGTCTGAGCATAAAATGAAAGAGGCTGTAGATTTTCTTGGAAATTCTGTGACTGCTGTAAGTTTGAACATTTTAGGGTATAGATTAAAATTTGCATTTCAATTAGGGCAAACTGAAACGATTAAGGAAATATTTTCTCTTATAATATCGGCTAACGAACACATCGAAGACAATTTATTAGCAATTCTTCTATCTTGTATCCAGTATTATAATTCTGATGTTTTTGATTTTGTTTCGAAACTCCATTTTGAGGATGATGTAAAGAAAAGATGCGTGGTTGCTGTAGCTTTATTCTTTGCTGAAAAAAATGTTGATATGGACTATCTGAATAAGCATATTAATGAAATCCCTAATATACTGAAGCCTTATATTGCCATGATTTTTGAGAAGTATGTTGGAGTAGATTCTGCGATTAATATCATAGAGCCTATTGTGGATTATCATTATTTCGACATTCGAGCTTTCATCTATTTTAATCTTTTACGTAAGGAACAACGCTATGGAACAAAATTATATGATTTTTGTGAAAAGGTGAGGAAAAATGGAAGCCAAACAGAAGAAACTTTACTCTGTGAACTCCAGATGGCAGAAAAATTGGAAGATTTTGGCAAGTCTCTTGAAATAACCACGATGATGATGAATAACTCAAAACGAACAGGGGTGTTTGTAGAACATCATCTCATGGCTCTATATAATAACAAAAAGATGGATGATATTGCACAATTTTATCCTCATCTCAAAGAATATGTTTTTGACAATGTAAGTTCTATCAAAAATATATTTAATGTCTATTTGTTGGTAGACATGTATATTGAGGCTCTGGACTTTCTATATTCACAGGTAGAAGTTGGCATTTCTCAGGAACTTCGTGATTTCTATTATCAAGCGTCAATGAACAAGGAAATTGGCAACTTAGTACATAAGCAGTATGATGTTATTAAAACAGGAAGCTATGTAATGGTTGATATTGATGGGCAAAAAAAATATTTGGAAATCTTACTTTGTTCACAATATGACATTCTGATAGGGAAAAGACCAGGTGATAGTATTGATATTGAATTATTTAATCATTTGCAGCATGTAGAGGTGTTGGCGATATTTAATAAATACCACAAGCTCTATATGGAAATAATGAAAGAGATACATGAGCATAAAAGCAAATCTATACGTTCATTTACAATTGAAGATTTAGAAAGCGGCGATGGTATTTTGGCGAATTTGGGAAAATTGTCAGGAACTGACGAGGACTATAAAAAAGCATGGAATGAAGCTGTTGAAAAATATAAAAATGGAGAAACTACATTATATGGACTAGTTGAGGAATCATCATTGGTGGCTAATTTGTATAATAAAATTTTTGGTGATTTTATAATATGTTCTTTGCCAAGAAATATCATTATGGCAAAGTTGCAGAACTCTAAAATTGATATTGCAAGTTTGCAGCCTGTGTTGGATTTTAGTGGTTTGATTCTTATGCAGGAATTATCTGTTAGATTTAATCTAAAATTCACAAATAAATTTATACTTCCTAAGTCCATTGAAACTGCTATACAAAATACTCTGTCTGCAGAGAAGAAAGGAATACCTTCTTTTATAGAACCAAAAGTATTAGCCAATTTGACGATAGAAACAAGTAATGGTAAACTTGAAGAATCACCATTTGTTTCTAAATTAAGATCATTATTAGAATGGGTAACGTTAAATTGTTCTGTAGAAAGCAATAAAGAAATATTGAATCATGATACCAAAGATATTATTAGTGTTACACACCGAATGTTTTTAGATTCGACGATGCTTACACTAAATAAAAATAGGGTGTTAATTTCTGAGGATTGGGTTATGTCAATAATGACATATTGTCCCAACAACTTCTGCGCTATGTCTGTAACAAATTGGCTTGCTTTAACAAGAACAGATTCCCTACAAGAAATAGATGACTATATTTTCGGATTAAAATATTTAGGATGTGAAATAACAAGTGACCACATCTTTAAAATTCCATTTTTGGATGCGACAACAAAAAAGCAAGTTTTGCCAGTTTTAGTTGAAAATATTGAACGTTTCAAACCAGTTTCTGCAGTGGAAGAAGCGACAATAAGACTTATTGATGGTAGAATATTTACTCCAGACATTACGAATTTTGTATTAAGCATTTTTATTGCTTTGTTTAAAGATATGGAGTATGTTCAAGCAATTCGGTTAAAGGTACAACTTCAGAGAAGTCATAGTAATGAAATGTACAGACAGCTATTGGAAGATGCTTATAAAATTACACATCCATTGATTTTATAAGACATAGAGAATTGGCATAAAATTATGAATACAAATACAGATTTTGACAAAATAGATAAGGTACCCTCGAAGATTACTGGTAAGGAGCTGCAAAGCTTTGTGATATTGTTTTCTTATACCCACGATAACTTTGCCACTGCCTTGGTGGAGAAATATAGGAAGTCTGAGCGAGGAAACTATAAGGAAATGGTGGAGGCTTGCTTTGCACATGTTGGTGTGTTGGGCAAGCGATTCGGAGAGCCAGACTTGGACTGGAGGAAGATAGACAAGGACTTGCTGGCTGTTAGGGGAAGTGAGGCTTGTGATGGGTCATTCTCATATTGCGGATGAGGTGATCAAGGACGGCATCAAGAAAATGATTGCTGAGTATCTTGACAAATACTATGTGAAAAACTACTGAGGTTGTAACCTCCACTGGTATTAGCTGGTGGAGGGCTAAAACTCATATGCGTATCGGAAATATGAGGGGATACCGAATACTTACGTTGTAGACAAGAAATTTCAGAAAGTCGTAGAAGAGCTGAAGGCATTGACTCATGACGTACTAATCCGCTACCTGACATATTGGTCAGAAGCCATTGATAGGCGTAAATATGTAGTGGAGAGTGACATCCTGCAGCCATGCGCACGGTGAAGTCATGGAAGAACTACAGTTTTATAGGGTTCACACCTACCATGCGTGAGGAAATTGACAAGGCTTGTATAGAACCGAACATGTGGAATGATGGTAAAAAGGCTGCTATGGCATATGTTCCATTGCTTGAAGTCTTTATGAAGCAATATGAAGAAGGCAAGAATGAGGAAGCGGTAGGAAATGCTTTTTATCTTCTTGAACGACTTGCAAGGCTACACTGTAAGGATGTGGATTACTTTGAGCCAGACAGAGAGAGTCATTGCTCGTATTCTGAGTTTCTATTGGAGGCTATATGCCATATCCTGACACTTGTGATGAAAGACAAGCTTGAATTGTCGAATTTTGAATTATTATGGCTTGAATCATATTTATCTCGCAAATAATGTATATCTTTGCAATATGTATAAAACATTTACCAGGAGGGCATATTATGAATACAGTAATTTTATCAGACGGAACAAGCTATTATATTCCTAATTCAGATTTAAGTTTTTTCAAGGAATTGGCTTTGAGGATGAAATGGCAGGTTGTTGACAAGAAAAAGCCGACAGCATCAACTGCTACTGCAAGCAAGTCGTGGGTTGATGAATTTGCTGGTAAATGGCAGGACCAGCGCACTACTGCCCAAATAGTTGAAGACATACATAAAGCAAGAACTAATAATTCAGAAATAATATTATGAATGGATATTTGCTTGACACAGATATTGTTGTTTTTTTCTTGCGCAATAAGAAAAACATAGCAGAACATTTGGCATTGTTAAGTCCAAATGATATTTTTATATCAGAAGTGACTGTGGCTGAATTGGAATATGGCAATAGATGTAGTGGAAGATATGAAGATAACAAATGGATGGTTGACAGGTTTTGTGTTAACAGTTAACACTATGCGCGAAGCGCAATGTTGGTTTACTACCATGATATGATGAAAGATAGTAAAATATAAAAGAGCCTGAGAGATAAACTTTTGCACCGTCAGTCGTAGATTTGACTGATGTTCTCCAGTTTTGGAGAATAAACAATGTTTAGACGTTCACGCCATCGCTTTCGCCTTGCGCGTGTGAAATAAAGAAGAGAAATCTCGAAGGCTCTCTTTTCTAATTAAAGGAATAATTATGGATGATAGGACCATTAGAAAAAGGATAGCTTCCATGACTACATCGAGGGATTTGCACTATGTTCTTAATGTTATAAAACAAAATATGGCTGAAGAATTCGGGGTGGAATACTACCCGATTTCTTGGGAGGACTATTGCTTTTTTTCCTCACCGAAAAGGTCAGTCCGTAATTATGTCTCTTTCGAAATACCTAAGAAATCTGGAGGCTATAGACATATATCAGCTCCGATAAGAGGGTTGAAAGAAATACAGAAATGTCTTAACTATCTATTAGAATTAATGTATTATCCAAAAGACAATGTAACAGGTTTTGTTCGAGGTAAGTCTATAGTTGATAATGCATCACCTCATATAGGAAAGAATTACATTTTTAATGTAGACCTACAAGATTTTTTTCCAAGTATAGATCAAGCAAGAGTATGGAAAAAACTACAATTACGACCTTTGTGTCTGACTAAAGAGGTTGCAAGTGCTATTGCTGGTCTTTGTTCTATGGAGATTGAAGACGAGAAAGGAAATAAACGATATGTCTTGCCACAAGGAGCCCCTACGTCTCCTATGTTATCGAATATTGTATGTGAACGTTTGGATTGGAAACTCTCAGGTGTAGCACGACGGTTTGGATTGACTTATACACGTTATGCTGATGATATAACATTCAGCAGTATGCACAATGTATATCAACACGATGGAGATTTCTGTAAAGAACTACGCCATATCATCGAAGATGAACATTTTACTTTAAACACATCAAAAGTGAAGTTACAGAAGCGTGGAGGGCATCAAGAAGTTACGGGACTTGTAATCAGTGATAAGGTGAATGTTCCGAAAGCGTATGTTAGGGAGATTAGATCACTGTTATTCATGTGGGAATGCTATAGTTATGCGGTTGCAAGTCAAAAATATGCATTGTATCATAATGCATATGTAAAACATAGGACGTATGGTGAGTTCGTTTCATTGGAAAATGTTCTTGATGGAAAAATTGAATATCTGAAAATGATAAAGGGATGTAAGAATCCCTTGTATATGTCTCTGCGTTCACGATTGGACAAACTGTTAGGAAAAGGCACGAAGAAGAATATTGATTGTGAAAATATAATAGAGGAAGAAAACAAGAGGGAAGTCAAGAAACATGATATTGAGGCTACATATGAAGTCTTGCATTTATTTGAAGATCCTAATGGGTTGAAATTTTTGACTCACGATTTTCCTGATGCAAGTTGGACAATAGATAAACTTCTCAAGCAATGTAGGAAAGTTTTTAACGAAGAAGCAAAGGGACATCCCAATATACCACAGTCACTATACAGCTTAGTGCATACTTTTATGTCTGGTGTCAGTAACAATATAAAAGGATGGCTTGGTTATGACGAGAAGCTACATACGGAGACATGGAATGATTGGGAAAAAAAGAAAGAACATCCTATAAAACGATATGGAGACATTATAGATATATTTAGAAATACAATAAGAATAAGATCGCCTAAACTGTTAGATTTGATAAAAGCCCTTGAAGGGCAGAATACACAGTTTGTATTTGACTATGATTCAAAGGAATTAAAAAAAGCAGACTTTTACACCAATGTATATATGTTGCGTTGGTGTCTGGTGCATGTGTTGTTAATGTTTGGTCAATATCCAGAACATAAAGAAATAAAAATTTCATGTACAAGATCTACTATGAATGGCTGGATAGTGTACACAATCCAGTTTACACAGGTTGGGTCGTTTCCCTCGGCAGATATAAACGATGCTATTAAAAGGTTGAATGTAGGTGCCGGTGATTTGGGAGTTATAAAGGAAAAGATGAGAAGTTATTGTAACTGGAGCATCATATCCAAATGGAACGACAAAAACTTACGTTGGAATATATTAAGAAGTGAAGGTGTGAAAGAGATAGAAGAAATAGCAGAACAGACAGTTGGGTTTACTCATGAATTTGTTTTCTATAAAATAAAATCAAACTGATATACTATGAATGGTAATAAAATGATATATATAATTGACGATAACCAGTATGGGGAGTTGTCTAAAGCCTGTGGCTACATAGAGGCTGGCATATACAACGATGTTGTTAGATGGGTGAAACCGAGTAAAGAAACAAAGGTGGAGGATTTTCATGATGCGGCTTGTATCTGCTATCATTCATCCTTGGCTATAGAAGAAAATGGTGTTTGGAAACAAGCTTCGATGTTGTTGACTGGCATAGAAGATTTAATGGATGAAATACCATTGGTGAAATATTCTAAAGGTTGTACTGCCATCGATTACGATGAAGGATCTCAAATAATATATGGGATGCCAAAAGAGACGTTTTATAAAAGACTGAAGTTTTTTATTCAGCATTATAAGAATGTTGGCAAAGTAGACTTGGAAATATTTTCAAAGGACTATTTGGAAACGAGTAGTCCAAACAACATTGTTGTATTTGGCAATGAAGAAAATTTAAGTAGCAGCCAATTATTGAAACAGGCTAACAAATGCGAATTTTATACTATAGATGATGATAAGGATATTGATGATATAATAATATCAACTATAGATTCAAATACAGACACTATCATTCTCGATTTGGATGAGTATGCCAAACATGGCATTCAAATGGCATTCACAACACGACTGATGTGTGAACAATTGCGCAAGGCTGTTTTGGCGCGTATTATTGGGGTAACCGAGCAATCAATAGATAGTTTTTATCGCTATTTCCCATATTCACAAATTCTACAAACAGAGGGTTTTGCCATATGTAGCGTTGAAGATTTGGATTCTTGTTTAGCTAATACTCCACTATTGACTTGTGACACTTTTGAGTCGGGATTCTTGAATAGAATCAATATTAAAGAATATGCGACATACGGTCATCATTCATTGGCAAACGAATGGGGATTGATGGCTCTTAATCGCTTTGTATCGAAGGACACAAATTGTATTTCTGAGATATTGCGAAAAGCAGAAAAGAATATGTTTTTCAGATATTCTGTAATAAAGAATATGGATATACGTGATGTTTTGGAAGATACGTCTGACAATGAGAAAAAGGATGCCAATCTTATACCTCAGCAAGACAAACAAAAAGGAGGAAAGTATCTGCTGATTGACGACAAAGGAAATGAAGGTTGGAAAGAAGTATTGATGTGTTGTGTCAGAGAAGTAGAAGCATTTGATGTTCACGACAAAGAAACAGCATCGTATAACGCCCTTCCACAGGACCTAAGGGATAAGCTGAAAGAAGGTTTTTATGATGTAATATTCTTGGATTTGCGATTGATGGCTTGTGAGGAGAATAAGGATTTAAATGTTATGGATTTCTCTGGAATGAAAGTTTTGCAATGTATCAAACAGGCCAATCCAGGAAATCAAGTGATAATATTTACTGCTTCTAGTAAATCATGGAATCTTAAAGCTCTAATCGACAATGGAGCTGACGAATATTACCTTAAAGAGTCACCGCTTTTTCATTTTTCTAAAGAAGAATCAAAAGAAAACGCAAAGCATCTCGTAAAAACTATAGGATATTGCTATCGCCGAAGTTACTTGCGTAAGAGTTACAAGTTGATGGAGGGCATAAAGGAAAAGATTAATGCTTCACCTCGATTAAATGAGAATAATAAAAAGGAAACTATCGCCCAATTAGATATGGCATTTCATCAGTTGCTGAAAATAACGGGAACTAATAATAAAAACAGCTTTGCTTATACGTTTGTGGCTTTTGAGTTCGTTATTCCGTTGTTGTGCAAACATTTGTCAGCAGTAGGAAGTAATACTCCTGAAAAATTTGAGGACCTAATAAATACACAATTAGCTACAAGCAACACGGAGTTAATCTATGATGGAAAACAAATGATTCTGGCGAGAAATGCGTATATGCATGGAAATAAAACTGCATTAAAGAGTAACTTTTCATTTGTTTTTCATGCGGAAGGAATATTGAAAATATTGGAAGTATTGGATAAAGTATCTCAATTATTGTAAATATCCCCACATTTAACACTCAACATTTAATTTTTAGCCTCATCCGAGTGGCGGCATAGTGCAGAGCGATACTGCAATGGGGAACTAATCTTTTATTTTTTTTATTCATTATATAGGCACTTGCAAAGGTGTCTATAAAAATTGTATTCCCTAAATTGAACACTGACTATTCTTGGCGGATGATTTTGTGGTTGTTGTATAAAGCATTAATCCCAACCTTCAAAGACTTGAAGGTTGGGATTAATTATGTTTGTTTGGAATAGTTTTTTTGTTTTAATTAAGCCTCAGCTTCGGGTATTACGGAAACAGTGCTCTTGTCGTTGCGACCCTTGCGGAAGTTAACGGTACCGTCAACCAATGCATAGAGAGTGTCGTCCTTACCAATACCTACATTCAAACCTGGGTTGTGCTTTGTACCACGCTGGCGAACGATGATGTTACCTGCGATACACTTCTGACCACCCCAGATCTTAACGCCTAATCTTTGAGAAGCTGATTCACGTCCGTTCTTAGAACTACCTACACCTTTTTTATGTGCCATTTCTTGTTCCTCCTAAAATTTAAGCGATTACTTCCTTGATTGTGATCTCTGTGAACTGCTCACGGTGACCGTTCTTCTTGCGATAGTCCTTGCGGCGCTTCATCTTGAAGACGATTACCTTGTCACCCTTAACGAGAGGGTTAACAACCTCACATACAACTTTTGCACCTTCTACGGCAGGTGCACCTACCTGTACTGAACCTTCATTGTCAACAAGCAGTACCTTGTTGAATTCAACAGTCTGGCCTTCCTGAGCGTCCTTGATGTGGTGAACGAAGAGCTTCTTGCCCTGCTCTGCCTTAAACTGCTGACCGTTAATCTCTACGATTGCGTACATTTAATTAATTAATATAAACGGGTTTTTCCGTGAGGCGAACAACACTATGTTGTTACTTTTTCTGGCCTATGCGGATTAAATCGGCTACAAAGGTACTAATTATTTGTGTAGCAAGGAAATACATGTAGATGTTTTTTGTAAAGTTTAACAATATTAACCTGCTATAGCTTCTTGAACACGTTTTTGAGCTGCTCGCCTAAGCCGATTGTATAGCCTTGGGATGAGAAGACTACACGGTTGAAGGTGTCGGCGAGGATAAACATTGGTAGCTGTGTCTTGTTTTGCAACTTCATTTCGCGTGCTACTTGTTCACGGATGGAACCGTCCTTGTCTATAGCATATTGTACGGTTGAGGGTAGGGAAGCGAACTCGTCTTTTTGGAACTTATTGGCATCTGCCTCGCTCTCGAATAGCAACACAACAGGTCTGCCCCAAGCCTCAAATGCGGCACGCTCTTTCTCGATGTCGTGCAAGGCATGATTGGTGGGTTCTTGTCCAACTCCTAACACGGCGAGTATATAATAACCGCGACCAGTTTGGGAGAGGATGCTGACGTCCTTGCCGTCTTTATTGATTATAGATTCGGAATTGAACTGTCCGATAACGCTTACCTCGTTGGCATCGTAGCGTATGTCGAGGGGCAGGGTTGTGGTTTTGCCTTCGGTGATATTAAACATGCGTGTGGTTGCAAGTACGCCTCCATTGGCAAGTCGGGTGCCTGTGGTGAGCATGTATGTGCCTACATCGAATGTTGCACCGTCTTTGAAGGTGTTGCTCCAGCATGTTCCGTTGCCCATATCAGCCTGGCCTTCCTCAAAGTTCATGAGTTGGGTGGTGCCATTAACTATGCGACTGATGGTGAAATGGTTGTAATACTTGGGGTCGTCGAGTATTGGACTTGCCTTGTATGTGAGCTTGAGTGTGCCTGTTGGTGCGGTTGCCTGTTGTTTTGCCTCGAATTTAACGTCCTGCCATTTGCCGTCTTTCTTGTACTGCACCTTGCCTGTAACTGCGTCTTTGCGGGCTTCGATGCCAAGGCTGCGTGCAACATCTACGAAGAAGATATCGCGTGAACGCTCGTCGGTAAGCTTTGATAGCATGACACCTACTGGTGTTTGGGCTATCTGCAATGCCTTTTTGTCGGGGTTGAGGCGTATGTTCTTGTTTATCCAAGTAACGAGGGTTGTTGGATTCTTACGGAAAGCATTGGCTGTTGAGGCTGGGAAGGCTTTGGCAAGATAGTTTTTGAAAGGTTGTGATATCATCTCGCTCTCCACACGTGGTGACAGTTGATTGGTGGCAGCTGTGAAGTTATCTTCGAGTATCTCTGTAGGAATATCGCGCAGGTCTTTATCGGTTAATGTGGCAAGGATGCCGAGTGCACGCTGTTCGTTGTCCTTATGGCGAGCAAGGAAGTCGATGATGGTTTGCTTGTTTCCACGTGATTTAACGAGGTATTCGGCAGCTTGCGGATTGATTTGTTCGGCCTGTTGCTTAGTGAGGAACGTGGCTGTGTATGCTTTGCGCACAGAATCCTCGTAGGCAAAACGGCGGTTGTTCTCCTTGCGCATCTCGTCGCTTACGTAAGGCATCTTGGCACTTTCGACTGGTGGCACTACATCAATTGTTTCTTCAGGGAATATCAGTTGCTTGCTGTCGGTTTGAGCATCGCGGTTGAGTTGGATGGTTATTGTCTTGTCCTTGCCGAATGATGCTTTCTGGTATCCGTATTTGCCATCTTTGGAGGCCCATACTAATAAGTCGCCTATGCCAGCAGACAATGACACATGGCCTTGCTGGTCGGTGTATTTGGTTACGGCTGTATAGAACTCGGCATAATTGTATATCTTGAAGTCGACACGTGCTCCTGGTACAGGAGAGCCATTAGCATCCTTTATGGTGAAGCAGACTTGTGCTGTTGGAGCATAGTTGGATGTGAGATTAATCTCGGTGAAGTTGCTTGTGCGAAGCATAACCTCCTCAGGTCCTTGATAATTGCCAAAGGCACGAGTATGCATAAGCATGGCGCGTGAGGCTGGTGCATTGAACCAACCAAGATTGAGTACGGGTTCGGGTTCGCATGCTCCGAGGAACCACCATTTGCCATCTGCCCATGCCTCTACCCAAGCATGATTGTCGTCGGTATGTGCCCAGCGTGGGGTGTATACTTGTCTTGCAGGTATGCCCATAGCACGTAAGGCTGCAACGGCAAATGTGCTCTCCTCGCCACAACGTCCGGTTGCGGTGCGCAGTGTCTGCAATGGCGATGATGTGCGAGCGTCGGAAGGTTGGTAAGTAACTTTTTCGTGGCACCAGTGATTAATCTCAAGAATGGCATCGTGCATAGAAAGATGCTTGACACGATTCTTTAGTTCGTTGTAGAATACACTACGTGATGAATCGAGCGCTTCGTTGTTGACGCGGATAGGCACTACAAAGTGGCGGAAGAGTAATTCGGGCACGTCCTTGCCCCAAGGCATCTCCTTGCGGGCTTGGAATGACAGGCGCACGTTGTCGGCAAAGAATGAGGTGGGGTAGTCGGTAATGTCGGCAAGGGGCATATATGCATAAAGAAACTCAAGAGCCTGGTTCTCGTCGGCTGTGAGATTGAGGTTTCTGGTGTTGTAGAAAGTCTTGCCAACTGTTTTTATACGCTCGTTAAACTGCTGTTGCATAGTAGTGCGGTAGGCTGCGTTGGATATAAACGTGCCCTGTGCACTGGCTGTGAGGCATAGAGCAAACAAGGAGGCTGAGATGAAAAGGCGTTTCATAGGGTTTGGGTTTAGTAGATAATTTTAAGGAGGATACAGCAAAAGAGCCGTACCCTCCTATGAAATGAGTTGGGGTAAAAAGGATATTACAAGTCGATCTTCTGTACGCGGCGCTCGTGACGTCCGCCCTCAAACTGAGTCTTGAAGAATTCGTCAAGTGCTTTCTCGGCTGTCTTATTGTCGATGAAGCGACCCGGAAGTACAATAACGTTGGCATCGTTGTGCTGACGTGTAAGCTGTGCAATCTCAGGACTCCATACTAAAGCGGCACGTACTCCCTTATGCTTGTTAAGAGTGATGGCCATGCCCTCGCCACTACCACATATGCCGATGCCTGGGTAAACATCACCGTTGGCGATGCCATTGCCGAGAGCGTGAGCAAAGTCGGGATAGTCGCAGCTCATGTCGCTATAAGTACCGTAATCTTTGAATGGAATTTGATGATTCTCAAGATATTCGATAACGAACTTCTTCAATGCGTAACCAGCGTGGTCGCATGCAATACCTACTGTCTTGATTTCCATAGCTGTTGGGTTTTTAATGGGTTAAGGTATCGCACACCACTATATAATAAGGTGGTGTGCGAGACAATTAATTAGTTTTATTTAGATAAAAAGTTTTTCACCTGATTGTAAACGTTCTGGGCATTGAAGCCAAGTTTTTCGTCGAGCACCTTGTAAGGAGCTGAGAAACCAAACGACTCGAGTCCGTAAACCATACCGTTGGCACCTACAAGTCCCTGAAGATTGACTGGCAGACCGGCTGTGAGACCGAAGATCTTAGAACCAGCAGGGAGGATGCTCTCCTGATATTCCTTGCTCTGATTGCGGAAAAGACCCTCAGAAGGTACGCTTACCACGCGAACCTTTATGCCATCTTTGCGGAGAAGCTCGGTTCCGGCAACAAGTGTAGATACCTCTGAGCCAGAAGCAACAAGGATAACATCGAAGTCGGTATCGGAACCCTCTACAATGTAAGCACCCTTGCGTGCCTCCTCGTAGTTATTGCCCTCGGGCAGTGATGTTATGTTCTGACGAGAGAAGATAAGGGCTGTAGGAGTAGACATATTCTCCATAGCCATTTTCCAACATACGGTAGCCTCGTCGACATCGGCAGGGCGGAACACGCGAACTGAATCCTCGCCCTTGTGGTTCTTGAGTTTCTCCATAAGGCGAATCTGTGCTTCCTGTTCAACAGGCTCGTGTGTAGGACCGTCCTCACCAACGCGGAATGCATCGTGTGTCCATATAAACTTAATAGGTACACGCATAAGAGCAGCCATACGGATAGCGGGTTTCATGTAGTCGGAGAACACGAAGAATGTGCCACAAGCTGGGATAACACCACCGTGCAGATACATACCGATGCAGATACATGCCATAGATAGCTCGGCAACACCAGCCTGGAAGAAGGCTCCAGAGAAATCGTCGGCCTGAAGGTTGTGGGTATGCTTTAGGAAGCCATCGGTCTTGTCGCTGTTGCAGAGGTCGGCTGATGAAACAACCATATTTTCTACCTGCTCAGACAATACACCGAGACAAGCAGCAGATGCAGCACGTGTAGCACCGTCGCGCTTCTGTACAAGAGCGCTCCAGTCTACCTTAGGAGCATTGCCAGAGAACCAATCGTTCATCTTGGCTGCCAATTCAGGGTTCTGCTTACGCCAAGCTTCTTCCTCGGCATGACGAGCTTTAACAATCTCGCGAAGCTCTGTGTTGCGCTTAGCATATAATTCCTTAACATCGTCAAAGATAACAAATGGGTCGTTGATGTCGCCACCAAGGTGCTTTACAGTATTAGTGTAAGCGTCGCCACCGAGAGGAGCTCCATGAGTCTTAACGTTGTGCTCGTAGCTTGAGCCGTCGTCTTTAAGGGCACCCTTAGCCATTGTAGTGTGGCCAATAATGAGTGTAGGACGCTCGGTTTCCTTTTGTGCGAGAACAAGAGCGGCACGTATAGCGTCGGGATCGTTGCCAGGAATCTCCATAACATTCCATCCCCATGACTGGTATTTCTTGGCTGTGTCTTCCTTCATTACTACATCGCACTCGGTAGAGAGCTGTATCTCGTTAGAGTCGTAGAACATGATGAGGTTGTTGAGTTTCAGCAGACCGGCTATACGACCGGCACCCTGTGAGATCTCTTCCTGAACACCACCATCGGAGATGTAGGCATAAATCTTGTGCTGCATCATAGTAGAGCCAAGACGAGCCTCGAGGAACTTTTCGGCAATAGCAGCACCTACAGCAAATGTGTGGCCCTGGCCGAGAGGACCAGAAGTATTCTCTATGCCACGCTCAATATCGCGCTCTGGATGTCCTGGACATACCGAATCCCACTGACGGAAGGTCTTGAGTTCGTCAATGCTAAATTTTCCCTGCAAAGCCAAAGCAGAGTAAAGCATAGGCGACATGTGTCCCGGGTCGAGATAGAAGCGGTCGCGTCCTACCCATGTAGGCTGGTCGGGATCGTATACCAAAAACTCGGAGAAGAGGACATTGATAAAGTCGGCTCCGCCCATTGCACCTCCAGGGTGTCCTGATTTGGCTTTTTCTACCATAGAAACGGCAAGCAGACGGATGTTGTCTGCAGCGTGGTTCATAAGTTGCTTGCTATTCATTTTATTTATTGTAGGTTTAAATTTTGTTGCTATATATGTTTTTTTGCGATTTCCGCCCGTTGGCGGCATTTCCTAATTGCAAAGATAATCATATTAATTGTAACTATCAATTTATTGTATGATTATTTTTCTTGATATTTATTTAAAAGTGCCTGATGTTGATTTAAAAAAAGAGCTTGATGTCGTTTCAAGCGGGGTTTTAGGTCCTTATAAAAACAAAAAACATAGATTGTTTCACAACAACCTATGCTTTCTTAACCTTAATAATCTAATACCATGAAAAACACATTGCAAAGATAGTTTGATTTTACAAATAAGCAAGTGCTTTCGTCGTTATTTATTGCGTATATAGCATAATTTAACTGAAATCTCATGAATTTCACTTTTGTTTACAGTTAAATGGAAGGTTTGTTTCCATTTATGCTTTATTATCTGTGCGTCGTTGTTACATCAGCAAACTGCCTATTTGATAGACAATAGCCGATACTATCCATGCAAGCACGGTTGTATAGCAAGCTGCAAAAGTAGCCCATTTCCATGAGCCAGTCTCGCCCTTAATGGCTGCAATAGTGGCTATACACGGGAAGTAGAGCAATACAAACAGTAGGAAGCAATAGGATGCAAGCGGTGTGATGCCATCGGCAACCATCTGTTTCTGCAAATGTGAGTAGGATTCCTCGGAACCTTCCTCGGCAGCCTCGTCGCTATGGTAAAGAATACCCATTGTGGAAGCAACGATTTCCTTGGCACCTACACCAGAGATGAGACCTACATCAAGTTTCCAATCGAAGCCTTGAGGACGGAATACAGGTTCGATAGCATGGCCAATGCGACCAATGTAGCTCTGTTCCTGCTGTTGTTCGCGCGATAGGCTTTCGTCGTGTGGAAAGTAACCAAGAGCCCAGACAATGAGGCTTGCTACAAGGATGATGCCTCCCATCTTCTTGAGATATTCCTTACCCTTCTGCCATGTATGTCGACCAATGGCCTTGGCTGTAGGGAATCGGTAGGGTGGAAGTTCCATAACAAACGGAGTGTCCTCGCCTTTGAACAGAGTCTTGCTGAACAGTCGGCTCATTATGACAGCCATGACGATGCCCACAAGATATAGCGACATCATGATGGCAGAGCGATATTGCTGGGCAAACATGGTTCCTATAATCATAATATATATAGGGAAGCGTGCCGAGCAACTCATGAGTGGCAGGATGAGCATTGTAATAAGGCGTGAGCGTCGGCTCTCGATAGTGCGTGTTGCCATTACGGCTGGCACGTTGCATCCAAAGCCCATGATGAGTGGGATGAACGACTTGCCGTGCAGTCCCATCTTGTGCATTAGCTTGTCCATGATAAAGGCAGCTCGGGCCATATAGCCGGAATCTTCCATAAAGGAGATGAAGAAATAGAGGATGAGGATTTGCGGCAGGAAGACAATGACAGAACCTACTCCTCCAATCACTCCATCTATAAGCATGTCCTTAAGAGGGCCTGCTGTCATATGCTCGGAAATCATAGAGCCAATCCATTCGACACCAGCTTCTATCCAGTTCATAGGATATTGGCCAAGCGAGAACGTTGTCTCGAACATCACCCATATCATAAGAATGAATATAGGGAAGCCAACATACTTGTTGGTGATGACGTTGTCGATGAGATGAGTAACCTGATAGGTGTCCTTTTTGTTGCCTGTCTGGTAGCCGGCTTCTTGAAGAGCGCCGTGAATGAAACCGTATTTGGCATCCATGATAGCCGTTTCCGAATCCTCGTGAGTATAGGTTTGCACGTCGGCTGTTGCCTTATCGCGAACGGCCAATATACGGTCGGGATGGGAAGTAGAGCTTTTGATAAGCTGCTCGGTATCGGAGTCACGCTCAAGCAATTTGATGGCAAGATAGCGTGTGGAGAACTTGTGACGTAGGTCGTTTTCCTTCTTCAGTTCGGCCTGTATTGCCGTGATGCCCTCCTCGATGTAGGTGCCATGGTTGATGTGTATATGTCGGAACACATTATGTTTAGGCTTGACACCCGAAGCAAAATCCTCGTCGTGGTCGGGTTGTTCTTTTTCCGACTTGCTGTATTGTTCGTGCCACTGCTTGATACCTTCGGCTACTTCGGGGTCGAGATTGCCGTTGGCGTCGAGGAAGTCGAGACCCTCATACATATTAATAATGATATGGAACAGCAGTTCGACACCACGTCCTGTGGTGAAAGTAGTAGGAATCATAGGCACGCCGAACAGCTCGCCCAATTTTGCATAGTCGACATTATCTCCACGTTTCTCAGTCTCGTCGAACATATTTAACGCGCACACCATACGCAAGTGCATGTCGATGAGCTGGGTGGTAAGGTACAGGTTGCGCTCAAGATTGCTTGTATCTATAACGTTGATGATAACGTCGGGCGTGTTCTCGATGATTTGCTTGCGCACATAAAGTTCTTCTGGCGAGTAAGCAGAAAGCGAATATGTGCCAGGAAGGTCAACAATATTGAACTCATAGCCTTCGAATTCGGCATGACCAACCTTGGCATCGACAGTAACACCAGAGTAGTTGCCTACACGTTCGTGAGCTCCAGAGGCAAAGTTGAAGAGAGAAGTCTTGCCACAATTAGGATTGCCTACAAGCGCAACATTAATGGTGCGGCGTTTCTTCATAGCTGCATCGCGTAGCTGTCCATCGGTAAGTGGGGTAGGGTTAGGGGCAACCTTGTCTTCTACAGATGCGTTGTTGGCAGCCTCGTCGTATGTATCGGACGGGTTGTTTGACTTGTTCTGTTTGTTTTCCTTTTCAATTCTCTCGGCTTCCTCTACGCTTATGACCTCAATCATATCAGCCTCAGAGTGGCGTAGCGATACTTCGTAGCCCATGAGCTTGTATTTTACAGGGTCGTGTAGAGGAGCATTTTGCAAGACATCAACCACCTTGCCTTTGATAAATCCCATCTCGACGATACGCTTGCGGAATCCTCCATGTCCCATCACCTTAACGATGACACCGCGTTCGCCGGTTTTCAAATCTGATAACTTCATATTATCTATATATGTTATTCTGTATACAGTTTTTTATATTTTTTTTGCTATCTAACATGACAAAGTTACACAGAATAATTGAAAAGTGGTTTTATAATTCGAATTTATTGTGCTAAAATACCTAAAAATAGGTACTGGCTTGGGTGTGCAGGTTTAAATGGGGTGTGGTAAAGTATGTATTTAAGGCTCAATCGCTTTGCTGTTCGGAAAATAATGCTTATATTTGCAGACACAAATAACGTTATATGGGAATTTTTGGATTTTTTAATAAGAACAAGAAAGAAGTTCTTGACAATGGACTCGAGAAGACCAAGCATAGTGTATTCGACAAGATTCAGCGTGCCGTAATGGGCAAATCGACTGTTGACGATGAAGTGCTTGACAATCTGGAAGAGGCCCTTATCACATCAGACATAGGCGTGGAGACAACGCTTAAGATAATAAAGCGCATTGAAGAACGTGTGGCTCGCGACAAGTATGTGTCGACATCCGAGCTGAACGGAATAATGCGTGACGAGATTGCCGCGCTGCTAACCGAGAACAATACAGCCGACAACGACGACTGGGATTTGCCTACGGACCATCGTCCATACGTAATCCTTGTTGTTGGAGTGAACGGTGTGGGCAAGACCACAACTATTGGCAAGCTTGCATATCAGTTTAAGAAGTCGGGCAAGAAGGTGTATCTTGGTGCTGCTGATACATTCCGTGCTGCTGCTGTAGAGCAGATAAGCATTTGGGGGGAGCGTGTAGGTGTGCCTGTTATTAAGCAACAAATGGGTTCGGACCCTGCATCTGTGGCTTTTGATACATTGTCTTCGGCTAAAGCTAACGGTGCGGATGTTGTGATTATTGATACAGCCGGACGTTTGCACAACAAGGTAGGACTGATGAATGAGCTTAAGAAGATAAAGGATGTGATGAAGAAAGTGCTGCCCGAAGCACCTGATGAAGTGCTGCTCGTGCTTGACGGAAGTACCGGACAGAATGCCTTTGAACAGGCTAAGCAGTTTGCACAGGTTACGCAGATAACATCACTAGCCATAACCAAACTTGATGGAACGGCTAAGGGAGGTGTGGTTATAGGCATATCTGACCAGCTTAAGGTGCCGGTAAAGTATATCGGACTGGGTGAGTCGATGGAGTCGTTGCAGCTTTTCAATAGACGTCAGTTTGTTGACTCACTTTTTAATGCTAACAAGTAGGCATATCACAGAACAAGATGAAGAAAGGACAAGTAGATATTATTACAATGGGTTGCTCGAAGAACCTTGTTGACAGCGAGGCCCTGTTGACAAAATTTGAGCAAGCCGGCTATCATTGCACACACGACGCAAAACGCATTGAAGGCGAGATTGTTGTGGTGAATACATGTGGATTTATTGAGGATGCCAAGCAGGAGAGTATAGACACTATACTGGAGCTGGTACAGGCAAAGGAGGAGGGACGCATAAGCAAACTCTTTGTTATGGGATGTCTGTCGCAGCGTTATCAGGAGGAACTGGAGAAAGAGATTCCGCAAGTGGACAAGTATTATGGCAAGTTCAACTTTATGCAGCTTCTCTCTGATCTTGGAAAGCCTGAGGTTTCGACATGCTCGGGCGAGCGTCACATCACAACGCCTAATCATTATGCATACGTGAAGATAAGCGAGGGATGCGACCGTCGTTGTGCATATTGCGCCATTCCGCTTATTACGGGCAAGCATGTGAGTCGTCCTAAGGAGGAAATACTGGATGAGGTGCGCGCTCTTGTGGAACGTGGTGTTAAGGAGTTTCAGATTATTGCACAGGAATTGACATATTATGGTGTGGATATTGACGGCAAGCGTCATATTGCCGACCTTATATCGGATATTGCCGACATAAAGGGGGTTAAGTGGATTCGTTTGCATTATGCTTATCCAAATCAGTTCCCGATGGACTTGCTCGATGTTATTCGCGAGCGTCCTAATGTTTGCAAGTATCTAGACATTGCCTTGCAGCATATCTCGGACAACATGCTCACACGTATGCACCGACATGTGTCGAAGCAGGAGACGATGGAGCTGATAGAGAAAATACGCGAGGCAGTGCCTGGTATACATTTACGTACAACCCTTATGGTGGGATTCCCAGGAGAGACGGAGGAAGACTTCAAGGAACTTGTCGATTTTGTGAAATGGGCTAAGTTTGAGCGTATGGGTGCCTTTGCCTATAGTGAGGAAGAAGGCACATACAGTGCCGAGCATTATGAGGATGATGTTCCTGCAGAAGTGAAACAACGTCGCCTTGACAAGCTTATGGCTGTACAGCAGCGTATATCTGCAGAAGTGGAGGCAAGCAAGGTGGGCAGTGTTATGAAGACAATCATCGACCGAAAGGAAGGCGACTATTATATAGGACGTACTGAGTTCTGCTCGCCAGAGGTAGACCCAGAGGTACTTATTAAGGACACACGTCGTCTGCGTAGGGGTTGCTTCTATAATGTACACATTACAGACAGCGACGATTTCGACCTTTATGGCGAAGTGACAGACTGAAACATCTCCTAATGAAATGAACAACAAGGAATACATAGCCGAATTGTCCCGTCGTACGGGATTCTCACAAGATAACACACAGCGTATGGTACGCTGTGTGATAGAGTCGATGGCACAACAGTTTGATGGCGGAGAGAATGTAATGGTTCCCGACTTTGGAACTTTCGAACTGAAGAACAGGATGGAACGCATTGTCGTTAACCCGTCGACTGGTCAGCGTATGATGGTTCCTCCAAAGATTGTGCTAAGCTTTAAGCCTGTGGCTTCGGTCAAGAACAAAATGAAGAAAGGAGAACAGAATGGCTAAGGTCTCTGATTTCGCTTCGGAACTTGTAGGGCGTTATGGCTTGAAGGAAGAAGAGGCAACCGAATTTATATCCGCAATGTTCGACATTATATGCGAACAACTTGACGGTGCTGATAAACAGGTAAAGGTAAAGGGACTCGGAACTTTTAAGGTTACGAGTGTTGGCGCACGTGCAAGTGTGGATGTAAATACGGGCGAACGCATCATTATTGAAGGGCGTAATAAGATATCGTTTACGCCTGAGGTTATGTTGCGCGATAGGGTTAACCGCCCCTTCGTGCAGTTTGAGACTGTTGTGCTTAATGATGGTGTTGATTTCTCAGAGATTGACAACGAGTTTAATGGCAGTAAGCAAGAGGTTGCTGCAAGTGATTCTACTGTGGAAACTGCAAATGAGACTGTTGCGGATGATGCCGAAGAGGTAGCTGAAAAGGCTGTTGTTGAGACTATTGATGAATCAGTTGCTGAATCGGTCGTTGGAGCGGAAGAGGATAAGAGTGATGTGGCAATTGAAGAGAAGGCTTCTGATGTTGTGCCTGAGAATGTAATGGATCAGGGACAAAAGGAAGAGGCAAAGCCGGAGCTTGAAAATGAATATGTGCCTGAATATGGACATGAACCAACGTCTGAGGTTGAAGCAGATAATTCGGATGAATCTCAACAATCGACAGTTGGATTAAGCTCGGATGAATCAGTTGAAAAAAGCTCGGATGACTCTCAGCAATCATCAGTTGAAAGTTCGGCGACTACTCCTCAACCAAAAGAGGTTGTAGTGGCTGAAGGTTGCAAGCAGCGCAATCCGCGTTTGATGTATTGGTTCTCCATAGCCTCGTTTGTGCTACTCATCTTTATAGGTGTTGGTATGTATTTCCTTTACGAGCAAGTTAAGGCAAAGAATGTGGCAATAGAACAGCTGCAGACCAAGCTTGCAATGCATTCGATGGCGCTTAAGTCGGCTGCTGTAGAACCTAAGCAGGGTGTAGCTTCTAAAAAGAATATTGTGGCAGATACAACAGATGCTGCTAAACAAGTAGCTATAACAGATGCAGCGGAAACTGTAGCTAAGGAAGAGGTGTCCAAGCCTATAGAGAAAACTTATGAGCCACCTGTTGCAGAGAAAAAGAAATCAAATGTGCCAAAGCCAGCTGCTGATTATAATTTTGATGTACGTGTGCGCACAGGTGCATACATAATTGTTGGTGAAGAGACCTCAGTGACAGTACGTAGCGGTCAGACCCTTGCATCTATTAGCAAAGCCTATCTCGGTCCTGGCATGGAATGCTACGTTGAAGTGTTTAACAACCGAAAGGAAGTGAAGCCTGGCGATAAACTAAGAATACCGAAACTAAAGATAAAGCCAAGACATTAAAACGGTCTTGGCTTTTTTTGTTATTTCTGGCTCAAACATTTTTTAGTTGTCATAATGATATAGTTATACATTTTTACTATATAATAATGTGTAAGCAGATTAACGATGTACAAATGTAAAGAAAAGGGGGTGTATTTATGCCGTTTATTTTCAAAGTAAATTAATTATTGCATTTTATTTGGACTATTCGAAAATAAATCGTAACTTCGCTATCGAAAGAATAATTATTAACTTAATAACAAGACAAGCATATGAAGAAATACAACTTTAATGCCGGTCCGTCGATACTTCCTCGCGAAGTGATTGAGAACACAGCAAAACAGATTTTAGATTTCAATGGTTCTGGACTTTCTTTGGCTGAGATTAGCCATAGAGCAAAAGACTTTCAGCCTGTGGTTGACGAGGCAGTTGCCTTGATTAAAGAATTGTTGAATGTTCCTGAAGGTTATTCGGTATTGTTCCTTGGTGGCGGTGCTTCCTTGGAATTCTGCATGATTCCTTACAACTTCCTTATCAATAAGGCTGGTTATCTCAACACCGGTACGTGGGCAAAGAAGGCCATGAAGGAAGCCAAGCTATTTGGCTCTGTTGTAGAGGTAGCTTCGTCAGCGGACGATAATTATACTTTCTATCCAAAGGATTATGAGTGCCCTGCAGATCTCGACTATCTGCACATCACTACAAACAATACTATTTATGGAACTGAGATTCGTCAGGATCCAGATGTGCCTGTTCGCTTGATTGGTGATATGTCTTCGGATATCTTCAGCCGCCCAGTAGACGTTGCCAAGTATGATTGCATCTATGCAGGCGCTCAGAAGAACCTTGCTATGGCAGGTGTAACACTTGTTATTGTTAAGGACGATGTTCTTGGCAAGGCTCCTCGTCAGATTCCTACAATGCTCGACTATCGCACACATGTAGATAAGGGCTCAATGTTCAACACGCCACCTGTTGTGCCTATTTATTGCGCTCTCGAGACATTGCGTTGGATTAAGAAGAATGGTGGATTGGAGGAGATGGATCGTCGCGCTAAGGAGCGTGCAGAGATTCTCTATAACGAAATCGACCGCAACAAGTTGTTCCGTGGTACTGTAGAGCCTGGTTCTCGCTCATTGATGAACATCTGCTTCGTTATGAACGACGAGTACAAGGATCTTGAGAAACCATTCCTCGACTATGCTGTTTCACAGGGTATGGTAGGCATTAAGGGTCATCGTTCGGTAGGTGGCTTCCGTGCGAGCTGCTACAATGCACAGACTATAGAGGGTGTTCAGGCTCTCGTTAAGTGTATGCAAGACTTCGAGGCTCAGCACTAAGAATATAAGTCCTATTTATAGTCTTACTGTAACAGATGTATAACTAATAAAAATATCTTACTATGAAAATATTGGTGGCAACCGAGAAACCTTTTGCGGCAGCTGCTGTGAATGGTATTAAGGCAGAAATAGAAGGAGCCGGCAACGAGCTAGCTCTACTTGAGAAATATACAGATAAGCAGCAGTTGCTTGATGCTGTGGCCGATGCTGACGCATTGATTATTCGTTCGGACAAGGTTACTCCTGAGGTACTTGATGCAGCAAAGCAGTTGAAGATAGTTGTGCGTGCCGGTGCTGGTTACGACAATGTTGACTGTGTTTATGCTAAGGAGAAGGGGGTTGTAGTAGAAAACACTCCTGGTCAGAACTCTAATGCTGTGGCTGAACTTGTGTTTGGTCTGCTTGTATATGGAGTGCGCAATTTCTATAATGGCAAGTCTGGCTCTGAGTTGATGGGTAAGAAGCTTGGTATTCTTGCTTTTGGAAACGTTGGTCGTAACGTTGCTCGTATAGCAAAGGGCTTTGGCATGGAGGTTTATGCATACGATGCTTTCTGCCCTAAGGAGGCTATTGAGGCTGCTGGTGTTACTGCTGTCGATTCACAGGATGCTCTTTTTGAGAATTGTGATGTTGTTTCATTGCATATTCCTGCAACTCCTGAGACCAAGCAGAGTATTAATGCCGCTCTCGTTGGTAAGATGAAGAAGAATGCTATTCTCATCAATACAGCACGCAAGGAGGTTATCAATGAGCCCGAATTGCTTAAGTTGATGGAGGAGCGCACCGACATTAAGTACATTACCGACATTATGCCTGATGCTGATGCCGACTTCCGCAAGTTTGAGGGTCGCTACTTCTCAACACCTAAGAAGATGGGTGCTCAGACTGCTGAGGCTAACATCAATGCTGGTATTGCTGCTGCCAAGCAGATTAATGCGTTCTTCAAGGACGGATGCACAAAATTCCAGGTGAATAAATAAAATTTTAAAAGCCCCACCCCCAAGCCCATATTCTATATGAAGGGAGTAGAATGTTTTGCTTTTCTATGTATATAGATTCTTGCAATTGTAGCATACTACTCTCGTCCATATTGTGAAGGAGTTGGGGGTGAGGCTTATATTAAACTATAAATCCTTAAATCTAAACAAAAATATGGCAACAGTTAAACCATTCAAAGGCGTACGCCCACCACAAGATCTTGTTGAACAGATAGCATCACGCCCTTACGATGTGCTTGACAGTGAGGAAGCAAGAGCTGAGGCTGGTGATAACGAGAAGAGTCTTTATCATATTATCAAGCCTGAAATTGACTTTGAACCAGGTACAAGCGAGTATGATCCTCGTGTATACGAGAAAGCTGCCGCTAACTTCAAGATGTTCCAAGAGAAAGGCTGGTTGCGTCAGGATCAGAAGGAGTCTTATTATATATATGCGCAGACAATGAACGGCAAGACTCAGTATGGTCTTGTTGTGGGTGCTTATGTGGACGACTATCTTAATGGTGTGATAAAGAAGCATGAGCTGACACGCCGTGACAAGGAGGAAGACCGTATGAAGCATGTTCGCGTGAACGATGCCAATATTGAGCCTGTATTCTTTGCTTATCCCGACAACTCGGTGCTCAACGAGATTATCATGCGTCATGCAGCCACAAAGCCCGAATACGACTTTGTTGCTCCTGATGATGGATTTGGTCATAAGCTTTGGGTTATCGACAACGATGACGATATTGCTGCTATAACAAAAGAGTTTGAAAAGATGCCCGCTCTGTATATTGCTGACGGACATCATCGCAGTGCCGCTGCTGCTCTTGTTGGAGCTGAAAAGGCAAAGAACAACCCCAACCATAAGGGCGACGAGGAATACAACTATTTCATGGCAGTATGCTTCCAGGCTTCGCAGCTAACAGTGCTTGATTATAACCGAGTTGTCAAGGATCTTAACGGATTAACGTCAGAGCAGTTCCTTGAGGCTCTTGCCAAGAATTTTACAGTAGAGGATAAGGGTGAGGCTGTATACAAGCCACAGCATCTGCACGAGTTCTCATTGTATCTTGACGGTCACTGGTTCGCTCTTAATGCAAAGGAAGGTACATACGACAATAACGACCCTATCGGAGTGCTTGATGTGGACATCTCAAGTCGACTTATTCTTGACGAGATTCTTGGTATTAAGGACTTGCGTTCTGATAAGCGTATCGACTTTGTAGGTGGATTACGTGGTTTAGAAGAGTTGAAGCGCCGTGTAGACAGTGGCGAGATGCGTATGGCTCTTGCTCTGTATCCGGTATCAATGAAGCAGATTATTGATATTGCCGACAGCGGAAAGATTATGCCGCCTAAGGCTACATGGTTTGAGCCTAAATTGCGCTCTGGACTGATAATTCATAAACTTTCATAAGATTAATGGAGCTGACAGACGAATATTTAACTATTACAGATAAAACGTCGGAAGGTTTTTATAGCGAGAAACGAAGTAAGTTTCTCGCTTTTGCCTTTCATGTAACTTCCGAGGAAGAGGTAAAGCAGATTGTTTCAGATTTTCGCAAGAAGTATTACGATGCCCGACATGTGTGTTGGGCATATACAATAGGACCCGACTATGCCTTGTTCCGCGCTAATGACGACGGCGAACCAAGCAGTACAGCTGGCAAACCTATCCTAGGACAGATTACAAAGAACAATCTTACAGATATACTTATCATTGTCGTAAGATACTATGGAGGTGTAAATCTTGGTACAAGCGGACTTATTGTTGCTTACCGCACTGCAGCGGCAGAGGCTATTGCCAATGCGGAGATTATCAAGCTTTATCAAGAGGAAGAGATTGTTTATGATTTTCCTTACATCATGATGAATGATGTTATGAAGATTATAAAGGAGATGTCGCCTCGTATTGTAGGACAGACTTATGATAATACATGTGAGATTCGTCTGTCAATAAGGAAATCGGAGGCTCCACGATTGAAAGAAAAATTGGAGAAACTATCCTTTAAGGATGATTAAAAAAAACACCTCACTCCCATCTGATATATCTTATATAAGGATGGGGGTGAGGTTTATTTGTTATTTTTTCTTCTTAAACAGTCCTTTAACTTTATTTACGGCACCTTTGGCCACATCCATTACCTTTTCGGTGGCATTTGCAGCACCAGCTTCTTTAGCGTTGTTTACGGCCAATTTAGGGTCTGATGCTACCTCGCTTGCATCAACAGTTGCAGGGTAGCCAGCAAGTCCTTTAAAGTATTTTATAACACGTGCGTCTTCTCTTGCATCTCCAGATGATGTCTCAACGGGGCTACTTCTTTTGCCATACTGTTTGCTTGTCAGTGTGATATCCTTTGGGTCACCATTGGGTAAGAGGTTTATCACGACACTATAAGTATCTGATGGTTCCTCTTTTGAGCGTAGGTTAAATGTTTCCTTGCTGCCAACCTTCTTATAGTTCAAAATGTCATAACATGGATCGTCGTCACCATTCATCCAATATAGTTTTTTGTTACGGTCGATTACATCGCGTCCATATAGATCCATATAGAGCAACTGAATCTGTGCCGAAGCCGACATGGCGAAGCTGAAGAGGACTGATGTGAGAAAAAGTTTGGTCTTCATAAATGTAGTGTTTTTAGTTGTGGTTTATGTTATAATGTTTAGTTTCTGCAAATTTAGTGTTTTAAATCAATAAAACAAAGATAATTTGAAAAATCTTTGTTTCTAATAACATTTAAATCTTTTTTCTCAATCAAAAAACGGGAAATAAATCAATAAACACATATATATAATAAGGTGTATAAGTAAGTGATCTAAATTATTTATCTATTACAGTAGTAATATATAAAAAGGAGGAAACCATGATATATGTTCCCTCCTTTTCTTTAGGTACGCTCGGCATGAGCATTATCTAACGGGTGCAAGTCCCGAGTAAGCCCTAATA
>ERZ1023621.12-NODE-12-length-50869-cov-11.357638_pt1 | contig 50869 bp, 37 predicted proteins | sample MGYA00380330_ERZ1023621 | MGnify/ENA primary metagenome ERZ1023621 (study PRJEB33179, sample SAMN07448975) | human gut metagenome | biome: Human-gut; feature: Human associated habitat; material: Faeces | host: Homo sapiens | place: India: Bhopal | collected...
AGCTTTCTGAGGTCAGAGCGCAGCAAGGCATCGGCTTGCCGCTCCGTCATTCTTGAATGATAATTAAATTTTTGCTCGAATACTTTTATAAAATTCTTTTTTTTCTTTAGTTGATGCAGTTCCAAATTTGTTCATAACTTCTTTGTAAAGTTCAGGATGTCTATAGAGAGTTAATGGCCATCTCCTATATATATTATCAATATTCCACATTGAAAATGATCTATGTGTAGGATTTGCCTTATCAAGAAAACGCATAAAGGAGAATTTTATGCCTTTCTTGTCAGTTGTTAGGCTATGGTTCTTATCTGAGACTTTACGAATAATCTCCGTATTAAAATATTTTAAATCTTTGAAGATCAGAATTTCATTTGCATTATTGATAATTATTCTATTCAATAAATATACGTCTTCTTTGTTTATGTAAATATTCCATGATTTTCTATTACCTATTTTATAGACATCGCTGTCATAGAACATTATTGCATGATTGGGAGAAAATGGCATAAATATACATATTCCTTTGTTTTCTAATGTCAATTTGTTTCTTGAACCACATATTTCAAAGAATGGATTCATAATACAAACAGGATTGTCCGATGTTATAAAACTAATTGGAAGATTGTCTTGGATATTTAATATCTTACATCTAAGATCCATACAAGCAGGCAACATTGTCAAAGACATAGCCAACGAAACTGGTGCAGGGTAATCAAAACGAAAACATAAATGCTCGTCATATGTTCCGTGTGTCTTATTGAATAAGTCTAAGCAAAATTTATTAATCTCATATTGAAGTTCATTTGCTTTTGATAAAGTTCTTCCTCTTTGTGTTAAAGTGAAAATTAAAGCATTAAGATGATATATACTGCTCATCTGTTTTTCACTTCCATTAATGAACGATCTAAATGCTTCTATGCCTAACTTTTCTATATCACTTATTTGCTTCTCTATTTCTATGTCTTTTGAGTAAAAATAGTTTTGACTGGCCGTATTACGTATAGGTGAAGATACTATAAGGTTATTTCGTTTTATATTATAGATAGAAATATTCCTTCCGTCTCCAGAGAAGAACTTCATATAAGATTGTGGTATGTAATGCTGATTTTTGTTTGCTGGCATTTTTCTATAGTTTAATCTGTGTTAGAATTATAAGCAAATTTAATTCATATATTTTCCTGTTTATTACACTATCAGAACTTTTTATTTTTAGGAAATGCAATATCAAGTAATAGATGACTTCGCAGATAATTATAAACAGAGTTATTACCTTTGAAAAGTGCAGTTCTACCCTTATAACATTTTGCAATGTCTAAAGCTTTCTCCTTTGTATAACTATGTCTCTTTCTTTCCATGTGCCCAAGACAAAGAATCTGAAAATCCTTTCCTCTTTTACATATTGCAGCATACACATTTGGATGCTCTGTTTTAAAGTCGTTTAACACATTATAGTTCTTGCACATCTCTATACAGAATGCATCACTTATTCTTTTGTGATTTGCTGGACGTCTCATATGTTTCGTCGCTTCAGCAAATAATTCTCTCTTTCGAGCTGCATAATATGCACCAGGATCGCTTTGTCTCCAAGCTATAATTGACGGATGCTTACTTGCACTTTCAAGAATTTCTTGGTCTGTCCGTTTAGGACGGCAGGCATATTTCATATGTGCAAAACACTTTTCTGCCCAACCTTCCTTACTTATGATTATTGCATACGCACCAGCATGGGCTTTTTTAAACTGTCCTCTTGTATCGTAATCGGAGGCTAATTTTATATATTCTTCTAATGATTTTCCTTTGGGAGGATTGGGTAATAAAGAATTTTTTAGTTCTTCATAAATTCCTAATCGTATAGCAGCGTTCATCATTGCCCTGTTTCTTTCTGCAAACTCTTGTTGATATTTTAGAGTATTAACAAAATCTCTAATTTCTTGCTCAGTATATGGTTTACTTACCCCTCTTGTAAGATTTAGACAAAGTTCCTCGTATATTCCCATAGCTTTTGCTGCGTTGATGGCAGAAGGACATTTCTTGTAAACTTCATGTATTGTTTTACATTCTCCAAAACAGGTTCTAATATGTTCTTCAGACCATGTTGTCCTTTCCTTAGGCAATATTAGCTCAATTTCCTTATTCCATTTCCTCTTTAATGCAAAAGCATATGCTCCAGGAAACTTTTCACGAAATTCTAAATAAGAAGAACATACATTTACACATTCAAATATAGCTTTCTTTGTCCATTTGTATGAACATGTACCTAATTCTCCTCCTTTGGAACTATTGAGCATTATCCAATTTTGAGAATATTCCTTTATATATCTTTTTTCTTCTATTTTTGCTTCAACTTCTGGAACGTAATCTGTCAATTGAACAAAATTAGGCTGCAAATTAGAAGCGACAGAATGTAGATAAATGGGAGAAGGCTTTTCCGCTCTTTTATTCATATGGCGTTGCCATCTGTCTACTGTATTCCAAGTAAGACCAACATAAGCATATCCGTCATCAAATGTGGCTACATAAACACATCTTTTCTTTAGATTTCCTTTATGTTGCATTTTACTACAAACTTCGTCAAGAACTCCATGTTTATACGCCCATTGGTAAGCCCAGTTTGATTTTATTTGAAAATCAGACCTGTATTTATATTTACTTGCTTCTTTCTGTACCTCATCGAAAGTCCTTTTAGGGTTTAAACTTGTAATATGACGCATTGCAATATCCTGTATTTTTCTATGCCGTATGGCACAGTATAGCCATCTTGGGATATCTTTACTGTATTGATAATGCTTGCACAACTTAATCAAGTCTTTATCAGAGTACAGTTTGAGATTATGTCTATCATTCTTTGACTCTAAGGATTGTATCATTGTTTTACTTTTACGATTGTTACAAATTTAAGAATTGTAATAACTTACATTAAATGTTTTACAAAGATACAAAATAATCCAGACTTTATATATCGATATTAAAAAATATTTTCATTTGCAACAAAAAAACTTGAGTCGGATCTTAAATACATGGAACCTGAACTTTGTCATATTTACAAGAAACCTATAATAAAATAGGAAAGATAGATATTTGTAGAAAAAAAGTTCCCTATTCAGATTTGAATAAGGAACGTATTAACTATTTATCGAAGCAAGACTTTTGTTGTGCAACCATCAACTTTCACCATTACAAAATTCTCATTAGTACTAAAAGTCGCCACTCCACCATTTATTTTACCTTTGTCTATTAATATGCCTAAAGCATTATACAAAAGAACCTTACTATGTTCTGTACCTTTTACCCAAACTGTATTTCCATTAGTCATTACAGAAAAAGGAGCTTTCACTATAGTTTTATTGATTCCTGTTATGTCATCCATTTCGGATATATCCCAAAAATTTTTCCAAGGCTCTACACTTTTATAAATGGAAAGAGTTCCCTTTGGTACGAGTACTTTAATATCCATATATCCACTATAAGAATATGATGGAGCCTTGGGTGGGTTGGTACAATACAAAGTTATGCTATCCAATCCTCCATTGATAACAGGAATTTGTGTTACATTTGGACCAACAGACAATTTTTTTATGCCCCAGAAGACTTTTTGAGTAGATGTACCATTGTAATCAAAAGCTTCAATATTTCTACCTAAATGTAATGAAATATTTTCAACAACTTGGCTAAATACTCCAGTATGCATTTTTAGAATATTTTCCCCATCCTCGATTTCTATATGCTCTATGCCGCATTTGTAAAAAGCACTCTCATCTACAGACATTATATTAGAAGGTATTGTTACATTTTTCAGAGAACTGCAACCCATACAAGCGTATCTTGGTATTTCTTTGATATTTTCAGACCATTTAATATACTTTAATTTTGTGCAGTCCATAAACAGACCTGGCGCTATCTCTTCTACAGAGTTAGGCATTATTATTTCTTCTAAACTACAACCTTCAAACGCATCCTTTATGATAGTTATGCTTGATGGAATCGTTACAGAATTTAAATCTGCACAACGATAAAAAGTAGCATCTCCAATAGCTACAACTTTAAATGTACGCCCTTTGTATTCTACAGTTTCAGGAATTACAACGTCTCCAGAATAATTGTTAAGCATTCCTGTCGTTTCAACTATCATTTTTTCTAATGATAATACATTGTAATATATATTATCAACCTTAAAATCATAAGCAGATGCATTAAATGAAAAAAATAATAGTAATAAGATAATTGGAAGTTTGTACTTCATAAGTCAAAAAAATTAAGTTAAAAATCAAAACGTGAGACTCTACACTTACTCGTCACTCTTTCTAGGCCGTAGGAAACCATTGGTTGATGACGAACAGATAGAATCTCACGTTGAAAGTTATATATAACCCCGAAAAGTGTGCCGCTGAGGTTTGTCCTCCTTGGCACACTACGAGGGTTGATTATACAACCTACCCGTGACATCTTCTCTGCAATGCCATTGACAACCAATTTGAATTTCCTACGTTCAGAAAGTTCAATGAGCAAAGCGTTGATGACGCCTTATGTATGTTTTGCAAACGCATTTATTGCGATTGCGCTGCAAAGTTACTAAAAATCAATAAGAATAAAGACATTATTTGTTATCGGTTTCGTAAAAACTGAAATTTTAGTCTAATTATGCCATTATAATGACCGAAAACATCAGACAATATGTCAAATCCATGGTGCATGATACAAGAAACCGTGTCAACGATGACATGAAATGTGTCGGTAAAGGTTTGTGGTATGAAGATTGTATAATTCATTATCGGAAGACGGCAGAAACAATCTATTTAACGCAACAGAAAACGGAGTTTCCACAGTATTCATCTTAAAACTTTTATCAAACTACGAGCGAAATTGGAACTCTTAGCTTGGAGCGTCTAAACAACGGCGCACATTTTCTGTTCATTTCAAACGTGTAGACTCGTGCTGAGACCGATGCGAATGTAAAGAGTAAGCTCAGCGTACAGATTGTCTCGCTAAAGGCTGTTCATGGCTTCAGGAATCTGCCTGTGGAGAATATGGCAAAAGCAGCAAAGGTACTGACGCAACACATCAAGGACTATGCCATCGACCCAAAGATGCAACTTGACAAGGAAACGAGACACTAGTGATTATTAAATATGAATATGTCAAAGAAATCCACTTTACGTGGTGCATGGGTGAACCATCTTCTCTGCATGGCAAAGATGGGCAACACCAAGTATATGACTACTAATTGTTGCGCAGTTCTTCTTCTGTTGGCATATAAGTCATATACTTGGCTGCAAACAGCTGATTGTTGTCGTGAAGAACTGAATAACGTGCTATCGTATTGTCGGTATCAGTGCAGAGCAACACTCCAATAGTAGGAGCGTCATCAGAACCTTTGATAAGGTCATCGTACATTCGTACATACATATCAAACTGACCAATATCTTGGTGTGTGAGTTTATGTGTCTTAAGCCTGGCATTGGGGTCTGAAACAGAAAGTATGCGGCGTATATGCGACCAACTAAGATTGTGAACACACGTGTTCACAATCTGTATGTCAGGAAAAAGGAGATAGAAACGCTTGTAGTAGTCTAAATTGCGTTTATTATAGCTCGCACCATATTTACAGCAGACTTTCCTGCCGCAACATAGGCTTCCTTTCTGCCTGTTTCAATGATATTGCAAACATCATTTACAAGTGAAGCCATATCATTGTTCTGTGAATTTTTCTTTACTTTATAGTCCATATTGTTTGTTTTCCTAATTGTTCCTCTTTTCCTCACTAACCGCCTTAATCTCGTCAGCAAGGACTTTCTGTAATTTCTCTTTCGGTAATATCAGCTGATAAATAGCAGATTGTGCGACCACGGCAAAAGTGCTACGCTCCGCAGCACTTTCTCATCATGCCCAGCGTAACGCTCATAAAATTTTTTCATGTTCCAAAGTTGACGTGGTGAAACGCCCATCTTTGGATAGCGTTCTTTCAGGTCTTCCGACAATCTTCTTACTACGCTGTCGCCGTATCCACTTTCAATCTTGCGTTCATGAAGCATTTAACCAATCTCCCAATAGGCAGTAGAGACATAGCCATTGACATGTCGGGCTATCTCCGTCCGTGCGTGCTCAATTACTGCGACAGCGCGTCGCAGTATCTCTGCATAATCACCACTCCCTATTAAGAGTTTGTTGTCTTTATTGTCTGTTGCCATTTTATCAGTCTATATTATCTTGTCTGAGAAGGTCTGTCACTTCCACTTCAAGCAGTTTGGCTATCTTCATAAGATTGCCCAAATCTGGCTGACAAGTATTAGTACACCATTTTGATATGGTTGTTTTATCCTTTCCCAGTTGTTCACCAAGCCATTTGTTCGTTTTCTTTTTTTCAGCAAGAACAACTTTTAGCCTGTTTAATTCTTTATTTGCCATATTCAGATGCGAATTTGAATACAAAGATAATTATAAGACTTCACAATTCCTCATAAACGCAGTAATATTTACGCTTATTTAGCAACTTGATGAAAAATACTCACCACAAGTTAAGTCGAATACAAATAGTCACCAAAAGTATAACAAATAGTTACCAAAAGTAATATATATTACTTTGCCATTTAATATATATTACTTTGCCATTTAATATAATATACTTGGGCATTTAATATAATATACTTTGCCATTTAATATAATATACCTTATAAGCGAGACAGAATTAATGGTATCCAATGATAGCTCCTTCATCACAGCACATTAAAAGTTAAAGTCTCTTCGACAGTGCGTGCCTTATAATCTTCGTATAGCATTTTGCGCATTTTCTCCACCAACTCCTTCTTTTGCGCCTTGGCTGAGCTCCAACGTCTTAATGCTTCTTCTCTTGTAATCTTTTCCATATTATATAGGTAATGATTTGACATGCGTTATCGCTGCAAACTTATTATAATCACCTGTTGGCGGAATTAATTTAGTGCATACTTAATTCCGCCAACAGGTAGAACACAACAATAAAACAGTACAAATGAATTCAAATTACGTACAAAGAATGAAGAAACATGCAGAAAACCGCTAAAAATGTTGATTATGTACACAATATGAACAATTATGTACATACATACACACGCACGAGGCAAAACATGTTTAATTTTGCAAGCACAATTGCCTATGCAAGCAGTTTGACATGAAAACAAATGATTAATTCATTAAAGAACAACAATAAAAATCTTTAAACCTATCAAGAAATGAAAATTAGATTCAAGACCGAAACAGTCAAGTCATGGGCTATTTTGCTTCTGATGTTGATTTCCGTGTCCGTAGCTAATGCGCAAGACAAGGTATCGGGAGTTGTTAAAGACGACACTGGCGAAACTATGCCTGGTGTTAGCGTCACAGTGAAAGGCAGCAAGAGCGTTGGTGCCGTTACCGATATTGACGGTAACTTTACCATCAGCGTAAGCCGCGGTGCTGTGCTTACTTTCTCTTTCCTTGGCTATAACCCACAAGAGGTTAAGGCTACTCCAGGAAAGCAGATGATTATCACCATGCAGGAAGACAATAAGACCCTTAACGAGGTTGTCGTTGTGGGTTATCAGCCAGTTCGCCAGCGCGACCTCACCGGTGCTGTATCTAAAGCCGACGTTAAAGGCTTGACCAGCACTCCAGTATCATCATTCGACCAAACTCTTGGTGGACGCCTTGCTGGTGTAAACGTATCTTCTAACGAAGGTATGCCTGGTGGTAAAATGAATATGGTGATTCGTGGTAACAACTCGCTTACTCAAGAGAACTCTCCTCTGTACGTTGTAGACGGTTTCCCAGTGGAAGACGCTTCTGTTGCATCAAGCATCAACCCGCTTGACATCCAGTCGGTAAACGTATTGAAGGATGCCTCGGCTACCGCTATTTATGGTGCACGTGGCGCTAATGGTGTTGTTATCATCACTACAAAGAGTGGTCAGGAAGGCAAGCCTAAGGTTACATACGATGGCAGCTACGGATGGCAGAAAATCTCTAACAACATCGATATGATGAATGCTTACCAGTTTGTTGAGCTTCAGAACGAGATGTATCCTAAGGAGATGCAGACAAAGTATCTTGCCAACTATGAAGGCAAGCAGTGGACATTGGACGATTACAAGAACATCGCTCAGTACAACTGGCAGGACATGATTTTCCAGACAGCTCCTATCCAGAACCACAGTATCGGCCTTACCGGTGGTAGCAAGGAGGTACGCTACAACGCTTCTATATCTTACTTCGATCAGGACGGTATCGTTATCAACTCTAACTACAACCGTTTGCAGGGTCGTATGGGTAGCACATACAAGAAGGACAAATTGAAGATTAACCTCAACGTTAACTACTCTCGTACAAACCAGGATGGCGCTTCGCCTTCGCAGCAGTCGTACACTGGTATGAACAACCTCTTCTATAGTGTATGGGGTTATCGTCCGGTAACACAGCCAGGTTTGCCTCTTAGTTCATTGCTCGAGAATGCAACTGACGACGATGTAAATGGTACAAACGACTATCGTTTCAACCCATACATGGACCTCAACAACGCTTACAACCACACATTGAACCAGTACACACAGTTCAACGGATACTTGGAGTATGAGTTTATGAAGGGATTGAAGCTTAAGGTTTCGGGTGGTTTCACCGACAGCCGTTACAACAACGACAACTTCAACAACTCGAAGACTCGTTACGGTAGCCGCCTCTCTAACGATAAGGTAAACGCGCGCGTGGTACGCTCGTCTCGTGCTACATGGCTTAACGAGAACACCCTTACTTATCAGACAAACATCAAGAAGAAGCACTTCTTCAATACTCTCCTCGGATTCTCTTTGCAGAACTCTGACTACGACTACTATTCGTTCAAGACCATCCACATTCCTAACGAGAGCTTAGGTATGGCAGGTATGAGCCAGGGTACTCCTACTACAACAGTATCAACCAAGAGCTCATGGTCTATGATTTCGTACTTCGGACGTTTCAACTACAACTACTACTCAAAGTATTACGCAACATTTACAATGCGTGCCGATGGTTCTTCTAAATTCCGCAAGGGCAACCGCTTCGGTTACTTCCCTTCAGGTTCTTTGGCATGGAATGTGGCTGAGGAGAACTTTATGAAGCCTCTTCGCATGTATATTGACAATGCTAAGATTCGTCTCTCTTGGGGTCTCACTGGTAACAACCGTGTAAGCGAGTATGCATCTTATGGTCTTATGGACGTACAGAAGTCTTGGAACGGTCAGGTAACTCTTGGCAGCATCCCAAGTGGTGTATATCCTTTGAACGGCAACCAGAGCAACGTAGGTATGGTACCTACTACAGTTCCTAACAAGGACCTTAAGTGGGAGACAACAGAGCAGTGGAACCTTGGTTTCGACCTCAGCTTCCTCCAGGAGCGTATTGGTTTGACAGTTGACCTCTATCGCAAGAACACCCGCGACCTATTGCTTAACTCTAACTTGCCATTGTCTTCGGGCTTCGTAAGCGCAATGAAGAACATCGGTAAGGTGCGCAACCAGGGTATCGAGTTTACACTTAACACTACAAACATCAAGACTAAGAAGTTTGAGTGGACCAGCAACTTCAACATCGCATTCAACCAGAACCGCGTAACCGAGCTTGCTGAGGGACAGAACGCATTGCTTACTGCAGCACAGTTCGACCAGAACTTCAACCAGCAGTCAAGCTATATCGCTATCAAGGGCAAGTCGATGGGTACTATGTACGGCTACATATACGACGGCACATACAAGCTGGACGACTTTGACAAGAGCGGCAATACATACACACTTAAGGCAAATGTGCCTCACTTCTCAGGCGAGAACAACACACAGCCAGGTATGCCTAAGTATCGCGACATCAACGGCGACGGTGTAGTTGACAGCAACGACTGCACAGTAATAGGTAACGGTCTGCCTACACATACAGGCGGTTTCACCAACAACTTTGCATATGCAGGCTTCGACTTGAGCATCTTCTTCCAGTGGTCGTATGGCAACGATATTCTCAACGCCAACCGCCTCTTCTTCGAGAGTTCATGGAACACATCACGCGACTTGAACCAGTTTGCAAGCTATGCCAACCGTTGGACATTCGACAACCCAACAAGCGACATTCCACGTGCAATCAACTCAGCATCTAATAAGGTGTTCTCTTCACGTATCATCGAGGATGGCTCATTCTTGCGTCTCAAGACCTTGACATTGGGTTACACATTGCCTAAGGCAGTAGTTACACGTCTGCACATCGATAACCTCCGCGTTTACTTTGCAGCACAGAACCTCTTCACAATTACTGATTACAGTGGCTACGATCCTGAGGTTTCTATCCGTGACAACGCCCTTACACCGGGTCTCGACTTCTCTGCTTACCCACGTGCTCGCCAGTTCAGCTTCGGTTTGCACATCGGATTCTAATCTGAATAAAAACAGGTTAAGACAGAAGAAAGAATACATAATACATATATATATAATGTATATACTAAACAAATTATGAAAGCATTAAAAACATCTATAATAGCTTGCGCAGCACTTCTCTCTCTCGGCAGCTGCGACTTCCTCGACAAGGAGCCAACCATCACCACGTCGGGAAGTTACTTTAACAACGAGTCAGAGGCTGAGTCGTTCCTCAGCGGCATCTATGCCACTTTAACACAGCCTACATTCTATGGCAACCAATATGTCTACCTTGCTGGTGGCGACGATCTTGAAGCATATGGCGGTTCGGGGCGTGCTCCATCGAATGCAGGTATGATTTGTAACAACGCTACAACAAGTGACCCTTACGTAGCTGGCTTGTGGTACACACTCTACAACGGTATCGACCGCGCCAACACAATGTTGGAGAATCTGCCTAAGGTACCAGGTTTGAGCGAGGCAAAGAACAAGTTGTTTACTGCACAGACACGCTTCTTGCGCGCATTCTACTACTTCAACCTTGTACAGTGCTGGGGTGATGTGCCTTTCAAGACAACATCTACACAGACAGTAGAGGGCTTGCAGATAGCACGCACACCAAGAGCAGAGATATACGACTTTATCTGCAAGGAGATGGACGAGGCAGCTAACGACCTTCCAACAGCAGCCGAACTGAGCTATCTGCCAGGTAGCGTGTCGAAGTCGGCAGCATGGGGTATCCTTGCACGTGTATATATGTTCCGTGCAGGCGAGCACTTCCGCGAGAACAAGACAGCTAACGAGGCCGAGATAAAGGGCTACTTTACAAAGGCCGACGAGTATGCCAAGAAGGTTATGGGCGAAGGACATAGTCTTGCACCTAAATACTGGGACTTCTTTATCGACCAGTGCTCGGACAAGTATAACACTACAGGTAAGGAGAGCATTTGGGAAGCAGAGTTTGCAGGTAACTATACTACCGACATCATCAGCGAGGGTCGTATTGGCAACATCATCGGTATCCAGGCTCCAGACCTTTCTAAGGACGAGTCGCTTGTAGGCAAGTCAGACCCAGGTTATGGATATGCCTTCTTCTGGAGCACACCTAAGCTCTACGAATTGTACGAGGCAAACGGCGATATCGACCGTATGAACTGGAACATTGCTCCATTTACATACACTCAGTCGGTTAGCGGTAAGGGTGTTGATGGCCGTATGTTTGAGTTTGGCAAGCTTGCTGAGGTAAAGGGTCAGTATTGGGACAAGTCGTACCAGTATGGCGAAGGTATTATTATTGACGCAAAGAAAAACCTCTCTAAGGGAGATTGCGAGAAGAAAACAGCATCAGAGAACTACGACCGCTCATGCGCCAAGTGGCGTCGCGAGTACGAGTCGGAAGGCTTGAAGAAGAACAAGAACTTCACCTCAATCAACTTCCCTATCTTGCGCTACTCTGACGTATTGCTTATGGTAGCCGAGTGTGAGAACGAGATTAACGGTGCTCCAACACAGTTGGCTTACGACTGCATCAACGAGGTTCGCAAGCGTGCCAACATCACAACAATCCCTGACATGTCAATGGACACAGAGACATTCCGCAAGGCAGTTAAGGACGAGCGCGCTATGGAGCTTTGCTTCGAGATGACACGTCGTTGGGACCTTATACGTTGGGGCGAGTTTGTTCCTACAATGAACGCACTTGTATCACGTGCCAAGGCAGGTACCAACTGGAAGTTCGGTCCAAGCAACGTATTCAACTACTTCAATGTATCTGACGCTTACCTCTACTTCCCAATTCCTTCGAGCGAGATGGCTGTAAACAAGCTTATCACATCTAACAACCCAGGTTGGTAATAAACTTAAGCGGGCTACGGTATAAAAAGCCGTAGCCTGCGAAAGCAAAAATCATAATATCTAAACAATTTTAAAACAATGAAACGAATTAAATATTATATATTCCTCCTCTTGGGCATGGCATCGCTGGCAAGCTGCAGCGACGAGCTTAAGGAAAACGTATCGATGAATGTCGGCGTTCAGACTGAGGAAGGCGTAACCGTTCAGGGCAATGAGGTTACTGTAAAGGTAGGTACACCAGTTGTATTCAACATCTCTGGCGATCCTGACAACATCTCATTCTGGAGTGGTGAGGAAGGTAGCGCATATGCCAACAAAGACCGTATTGTGGTAGACGCAAACGAAGTAGAGTCGTCAACACTCCACTTTAAGATATGGGCACGTTATGGAAATGGCGATTGCACAAAGGATGTTCTACATATGTATATGTCGGAAAACTTCCCTGGTATTGCAGGCAACGACTTTGAGGCAGATGCTAAGCTTATGAACGAATTCCAATGGACCGACTTTGGATCAAAACTTACCGACAAAGAAGGCAAGAACATCACACTGCCACAGGCTCCTGTAGGCAACATCAAACAGGCTCCAGAATACTCGGTAAACATCACCGACTTGCTTGGCAAGCGAATTGCTTTTGCATTCCACTACCAAGGCTTGAAGAATACAGCAGCACAGCCACGCTTTGAGTTCAGCCAGTTCTATATCGAGAACAAGATGAAGAACGGTACAACATCTAAGCTCTACGCTGGCGACTTAGGCTTTACTCCTATCAACATGCAGTGCAAGGAAAACCTTGAGGACCAGAGAGCAATGACAACAAACCGTGAGTATGGCTCGGTTACCAACAACGTGAGCGGTATATGGAACCTAACAGACATCAAGAATGGTAACTTCGCTATCCACAGCTCAGCTGCCAACAAGGCTTTGAAGAACTCATGGCTTGTATCTAACCTCTTTGTAGCCAACGCTTGCTCACCAGACAAGGGCTTGACAGTAAAGAACATGAGCCAGAGCACAGATACGTACAAATATACTTACACAAAGCCGGGTAAGTATACAGCAACCTTCATCGGTACAAACAGCAACTACAAGCATGAGTCGCGTGTTATACGCGAATTGACTATCAATGTGTTGCCTAAAGAATAGGCAGATATAAACAATACGCCCCGAAGGGGCAGAAGCACATAGGAGGATGTGTCAAAATGGAAGTAAAAGGAAGTTGGGTACAGCCCGAAGTTATCAGAAGTTATCGGACATAAGCATAAATTGCTGAAAACAAAGCATTTGTCTGTTAACTTCCATCCATCGTAGATGGATTAACTTCTTCTTAACTTCCGATAACTCCTCTTTGACACACCCTCGATAGATATATCTCGGAGCGCAGCGCCCTGTAAGGGCAGAAGCGTTAAAGTATATAATGCTTTTGCCCTTACAGGGCGTTATGTTTAGTAAATGCTTTAACCCAGAGTGTTGCCCTGGGCTAAGCGCAGATTGGGTTTTCAGCCCGTTGTGCCGTCATTGACGGTACAGATATTAAATGTTATCTAAAAACCAATAATACTAATATGAATCAAAAAACTAAAAGTAGAATCTTAGCCGCTTTTGTTGGTATGGCAGGTCTATCTGTTTGCCAGAATGCAGCAGCTCAGATGTACGACGACCCTCGTATGTTCTCTTTTGAGAAACAAACGGAGTTGCAGTTCATCTCTGCAGAAAAGTCGGCTGTAGAGCTTAGCGGCACCCACTTTAAGAACGGCAACAAGTCGCTTCAGTGGACATTCCAGCCGGGAGCATCGCTACATATTAAAAAGGACCTTCAATTTGAGCCAAAGATTCAAGGCAGTCGCGATAATTATCTCGCTGCTTTCATTGTTTGGATATACAACGAGACCCCAGCACCTGGCAAGCAGATTCAGGTAAACTTCCTTAAAGACGGCAAGCAGTGTACTACATTCCCTATAAACATCAACTTCAAGGGTTGGCGTGGTGTTTGGGTGTGCTACGAGCGCGATATGAAGGGCAAGCCACAGGTTGGCATGAACGAGATTCGCATCGATGCGCCCGACGTAAAGGGTAAGCTCTACTTCGACCACCTTATAACAGCAATCAAGGTTGACCCACGTCAGCAGACAGCCGACGAGCAAGTTCCTTTCGTAAACGTACGCTCAACCAACCACTGGTTGCAGGTTAGAAAGTTCTACAACATCAAGCCAGATATCGAGCTTACACCGCTTACCGATCAGCAGCGTGCCGAGATAAAGGTTATTGAGCAGCGTTTCCGCGATATCATCTACACTCCTGCAAAGCTTTATCCTAAGCAGATGAACGAGATTCGCGCCAAGTTTGCCAAGTATGGCATCAGCAAGAAGAAGGGAGTTATCACTGGTAAGGCTATATGGTTTGTGCGTCATGCCGAGGCTTACGAGCGTATGATCTCGCCTTGGGACAAGCACATCCTCACACGCACTGGATATGAGATGACCGACTACTTCACCCTTATGCAGCGTATAGCCATAGCTTATAACAACGCTGTAGAGGATGCCGACAAAGACGAGCTTAAGAAGATGTTCCTCCTTATGTACGAGCACATAACCGACCAGGGTGTTTGTTGGGGCAGTTGCTGGGGTAACATCCACCACTATGGCTACTCGGTGCGCAATATGTATGCTGCCTACTTCCTTATGAAGAACGTATTGAAGGAGGCTGGCAAGCTGGACGAGGCTGTACAGACAATGATTTGGTACTCGCAGACCAACGAGCTTTACACCAAGCCTGTTGAGAATGGTATCGACATGGACACATTCAACACTGCATCTATAGGCTGTATGGGCGCTATCCTCCTTATGGACGACTCGCCAGAGAAGGTACGCTACCTACGCTCTTGCGGCCGTTGGCTCGATTGGGGTTGTCGCCCTGCAAAGGGATTGGACGACTCGTTCAAGATTGATGGTTCTGGCTATCACCACTGCAACAACTATCCTGGCTACTCGGTAGGTGGTTTGAATGGTGCAACTCAGATGATATACATCCTCAGCGGAACAGAGTTTGGTGTAGGACAGCTTGCTCATCAGACCGTTAAGAACGCTCTTATGGCTATGCGCTTCTTCTGCAACAAGATTCACTTCCCGCTCGCTCTCTCTGGCCGTCACCCTAACGGCACTGGTAAACTGACACCTATCCACTATGCTTTCATGACCTTGGCTGGTACACCTGACGGTACACAGCAGTATGATAAGGAAATGGGTAATATGTACATGCGTCTGGCAGATGGAGCCAACTCAACTCTCGACAAGAAGATGAAGCTCAAGATACAGATGCTTGGCTGTGCACCAGAAGACGATCCTCAAGGAAACCTTGCACTAAGCTATGGATGTACATCAGTACAACGTCGCGACAACTGGTCGGCTGTTGTACGTGGAACAAGCCGTTATCTGTGGGGAGCAGAACACTATGTAGGCGAGAACCTATATGGTCGCTACCTTGGTTACGGCAGTATGCAGATACTTACCGCTCCTAAGGGCGAGAATGTAACACCAAAGTCAAGCGGTTGGGTACAGAATGGTTTCGACTGGAACCACATTCCTGGCACAACAGCAATTGTATTGCCTTTGGAAGACTTGAAGGCAAAGATTCGCAACGTGGACATTTCATCAGGTGTTGAGGAGATGCTCTACTCGGACGAGGCTTTTGCTGGTGGTTTGTCACAGCGCGGTGTTAACGGCAACTTCGGTATGAAGCTGCACGAGCACGACAAATATAACGGTTCGATGCGCGCACGCAAGTCGTACCACTTCTTCGACAATACTATCGTTTGTCTTGGTACTGGCATTGAGAACATCGTTGACCAGCATCCTACAGAGACTACAGTATTCCAGGTTGCTGCTACCGACTCTAAGGCAGAGAACTACTGGAAGGATTATAAGGTATGCGATGGAAAGTCATGGCTTGACAACCTTGGCACTGGCTACTATACACCACAGCCTGTAAAGTTCTCAGGTTTGGTTAAGCAGGAATCGCGTACAGAAGATACCGACAAGCCAACTGAGGGAATGTGGGCATCGCTCGTATTCGACCATGGTAAGGCACCTAAGAACGCTTCGTACGAGTATGCTGTTATACCTAACACAACTCGCGAGCAGATTGATGCCTTTGCTGCAGCACCTACGTATAAGGTATTGCGTGCCGACAACCAGGCTCACATCGTAAGCTCGGACGCTACTCACACTGTATCGTACGTTCTCTTCGAAACTCCTAAGGATATGCTTCCTGGAGGTCCGCTGTTGAAGACAGACACCACATGTTTGGCAATGGTACGTATGGTTAGCGCAAAGAAGATGCTTCTGACAGTAGCACAGCCTGACCTTGCATTGTATCGCGGTCCAAGCGACGACGTATACAAGGATGGCAAGCGTGTTGAACGCAGTGTATACAGCCGCCCATGGCGTCATAACCCAAGCTTGGAGATTCCGGTTCGCGTAACATTGTTGGGCAAGTGGAACTTCGAAGGCAACGAGGCTATAAAGCTCGTTGAGCAGACAAACAAGACAACAACAATAGAGTTTGTATGTAAGGACGGACTTAGCTTCAATGTTGAGCTTGAGAAATAATAAATAATGTAGGAGGTACATCTTTTAGGCATACAGCTATATAAAGAAAACTTACGTGGAGGAGTGTCAGATAACTCCTATTCTGACACTCCCCCATCTATAAATAGAAATTTAATAAAAACTAATAACAAAACAAATGAATAACATTAACAAGACAATCGCTGCCCTATTCATGGCAGCAACATTCCTCCCGATGTCTGCACAGACAACAGCCAAGAAAGAGTGCTGCAAGCAGAAGACAGAATGCAGCAAGAAAAAATGCTGCAAGACTGGCTGTGAGAAGATGAAAGAGCGTATGGACAAGTTGGCAAGCGACGATGTAAACTTTGCCACTCGTCAGTATACATTGATGCTTGACCAGGTAGGTCGCAAGGGTAAGGTGAACAACCCACGTACTATCGACAAGATGGGTCGTTTGGTATGTGTTCCTATCGACGACTGGTGTTCAGGCTTCTTTGCAGGCGACCTATGGGAAATGTACAAGCTTACAAACGACAAGCAGTGGGCAGAGCAGGCAAAGCGCTTTACCGAGAACCTCGACTCTATACAGTACCTTACATGGCACCACGACGTAGGCTTCATGATTGGCAGCAGCTACCTTAACGGTTATCGCATCAACCCAACAAAGGCTTACAAGAAGGTTATCGTTCAGACAGCTAAATCGCTCAGCACACGTTTCCGCAAGGGAGCTGGCGTTATTCAGTCATGGAACGTAGACCGCGGATGGCAGTCGAAGCGTGGATGGACATGTCCTGTTATTATCGACAACATGATGAACCTTGAGCTTTTGTTCGAGGCTACAAAGCTTAGCGGTGACTCTACATATTGGAAGGTTGCCACAAGCCATGCAGACGCAACATTGAAGAATCACTTCCGTGAGGATGGCAGTTGCTACCATGTAATCGACTACAATCCAAATACTGGTGAGGTTTTACACAAGCACACAGCCCAGGGTTATGCTCATGAGAGTGTATGGGCACGCGGTCAGGCATGGGCTATCTATGGCTTCACAGTATGCTACCGCTATACCAAGGACAAGAAGTATCTCGACCAGGCTGTACGTACACTCAACATGATGTTGCGTCATCCGAACATGCCAAACGACCTTGTTCCTTACTGGGATCTCAACGCTCCTAATATTCCTAACGAGCCACGCGACGTTTCTACAGCAGCTTGTATCGCTTCAGCTCTGTACGAGATGGACAAGTACTTGCCAGAGAATGGCTACCATGCTCTTGCCGACCGCATCATGACATCTCTCTCATCACCAGCTTACCTTGCTGAGCTTGGAAAGAACGGTTGCTGGTTGCTTATGCACTCAGTAGGAAGTATTCCTCACGGTGCCGAGATTGACGTTCCTCTGAACTATGCTGACTACTACTTCTTGGAGGCATTGAACAGAAGATAATATCAAAACAAAGAGGGTGTGTCAAAATAGGAGTTAACGGAAGTTTGGGCTTCGCCCGAAGTTAACGGAAGTTAGCGGACATATGTATAAATTGCTGAAAATAAAGCATTTGTCTGTTAACTTCCATCCATCGTAGATGGATTAACTTCTTCTTAACTTCCTCTAACTCCTATTTTGACACACCCTCTTTTCTCATTACTACTAATTATGAAAAGAATCTTTCCATTAATCATTGCGGCTCTATCCGCCACAACTTCTCTTAATGCACAGAACACTCCAGCATGGGACAAGTTTGTGAACAATGCCGATGACAATGTATTGCTCGACTTCTCGTATGCAGGATACGACCACGGCAAGACATTGCCAGACTATGAAAGCGATGTGAATGTACTTGCCAATAAGCTTGGCTATAAAATATATAATGTAAAAGACTACGGTGCTATACCTGACGACGGCAAGTCGGACCGTGCTGCTGTAGAAGCAATCATTAATAAAATTGGTAGAGGCAAACCTAATGCCAAAGCCATTATCTACTTCCCAGAGGGCGAATATATCCTACATACAGAAGAGGATGATGTAAATGATAGTAAGACAGGCAATATGAAGTCGGAGACCATTAACTTCGTTATGGGTCACGTCATTATAAAAGGTGCAGGACGCGACAAGACCTTCCTTACAATGGGAGCTCCAATGAAAACCCCAACTCCTAAAACTTTGTACAGTTCGCAGGTGATGCTATCCATCCGTCACAATGGTGGAGGCGACAAGACTTTCCTTGCCAATGTAAAGAGTTCGGCAAAGAAGGGCGATATGTCTATAGAGGTAGACGACGCATCGAAGCTTAAGGTAGGCGACTGGGTTAAGCTGTATATGAAGAATGCAGACAATAAGGTTATCAATGAAGAACTTTGTGGCAAGAAACTTCAGGCTTCAATGTCAAACCTGAAATCTGGTGTTGAGGTGATAGACCGTCATCAGATTAAGTCAATCGACGGCAATCGCATTACCTTCGAGGAACCAATGCACCATGCAGTTAATCCGGATTATGGATGGACCATAATATCATACTCGCACTACGAGGAATCGGGTGTAGAAGACCTAACATTCAGAGGTAACTGCAAACCTAACTTTGTACACCATGGTTCATGGGAGGACGACGGTGGATATAAGCCTCTTAACTTTATGCGAATGGTAAACTCATGGGTTCGCCGTGTAGACTTTGAAAGTGTTAGCGAGGGTATGACATTTGCCGAATGTTCTAACTGCTTTATGCTTGATTCTGAATTCAGCGGCAACCGTGGTCATTCATCTGTACGTATGCAGAACTCGGCACATGGATTAATTGGCATGGTTAGCGACCACACTGACGGATACCTTACATCAGACACTAAGTTTGAGAACTATATGGAGAATCTTGGACAGTTCCATGCCTGTGGTATCTCAAAACAAAGTATCGGCAATGTTATATGGCGCTGCACATGGGGTGACGATGGCTGCTTTGAGGCTCATGCCACTCAGCCACGTGCTTCACTAATAGACTATTGCACTGGCGGATTTATGCAGAACCGTATGGGTGGCGACATATCACAGTTGCCTAACCATCTTGATGACCTTATAGTATGGAACTTCAATTGTCTTGCCACAAACCCTACAGATCCTAACCCGTACAACTGGTGGTCTACAAATGTATGGAATGGTTGGAACAAGATATTGCCTCCTACATTTGTAGGATTCCATGGCAAGAGCATCAACTTCAAGGAAAGCGAGATGAAGCTTAACGAGAATCAGGGCAAGGAAGTGTTGCCTGGCTCACTCTATGAGGCTCAGTTGGCAAAACGTCTTGGTTATACTCCACAGTGGATTACCGATGCCAAGAATATTGCAAACGGTATCAACAACATCCTTATTGTAAAGGACAAGAAGACTTCGAAGACTTACGGCCTTGATGGTGTAGAAGTGGGAGAAGGATATAAGGGAGTTGTTGTGAAAAACGGAAAGAAGATTGTAAAATAATATAAGTTTCGCAAGCGAAAGTAGTTATTGGAAGTTATATGAAGATAACTCGCTTCGCTTGTGAATTTAACGGACAAATATTATGAAGAAATTAGTCTCTTTACTATTTGCGGCACTATCAGCTACCGCAACCATCCATGCCCAGGACACACCGGCATGGCAGAAGTTTGTAAACAAAGCTGATGACAACGTGCTACTCGATTTCTCGTATGCAGGTTACAATCATGGATTGTCGTTGCCTGCTGACGGTGACGTGGAGACACTTGCCAAGCAGCTTGGATATAAAATATATAATGTGTGCGACTATGGAGCTGTGCCTGATGATGGAAAGTCGGATCGTGACGCTCTGTTGAAGATTATAAAGGCTATAGGCAACTCTAATCCAAATGCCAATGCTATAATCTACTTCCCTGAAGGCGAATTTATACTACACTCGATAGACGACGACACCTATGAGGTACAGGAAAATGGTAGCAAGAAGCAGGTATCTAACCGTATAGACATCAGCATGGGACACCTCATTATCAAGGGAGCAGGACGCGACAAGACAACACTGACAATGACTGCAGAAATGCAGCCTACAGACCCTAAGGTAATGTACAGTTCGCCACACATGATGCAGATACGTCATAATGGTGGTGGCGATAATGTGATACTTGCCAAGGTTACTGGTTCGGCAAAGAAGAACGACATGTCAATTGAGGTGGACGATGCTTCGAAGTTGCACGTAGGCGATTGGGTAAAACTGCACATGCTTAATGCCGACCAGAAGGTGATTGATGAAGAACTGCTTGGACATAAGGCGCAAGAGTCGATGACCAACCTTTTGGCTGGTGTTGAGGTGATAGACCGCCATCAGATAAAGTCGATTGAGGGTAACGTGGTAACCTTTGAAGAACCTATAATGCACGCTGTAAATGCCGACTATGGTTGGACCATCAAGACCTACTCGCATTATGAGGAAGTGGGCATAGAGGACCTAAAGTTCCAAGGTTACAGCACAGAATTTTTCCATCATCATGCCTCATGGAGAGACGATGGTGCCTACAAACCACTGCAGTTTACACGTTGCGTAAACTCATGGATGCGCCGTGTAGACTTTGAGAGTATAAGCGAGTGTATGACATTTCAGGACTGCGCCAACTCTCTTTGTATAGACGTTGAGATAAGCGGCAACCGCGGTCACTCGTCAGTACGTATGGCAAACTCCTCACGAGGACTTATCGCCTACGTGTACGACCATAGCGACGGTTACCTTAATGCCGACACAAAATTCTTGAAACCAAGAGAAAACCTCGGTCAATATCATGCATGCGGTATATCAAAGCATAGTATAGGCAATGTGATATGGCGCTGCAAGTGGGGCGATGACGCTTGCTTTGAGAGTCATGCCACACAACCACGTGCATCACTCTTTGACCAATGTTCAGGAGGATTTATGAGATTCCGTATGGGTGGTGACAAGGCACAGATACCAAACCACTTGGACGACCTTACAATATGGAACTTCAACTGTCTTGCCACAAGTGTTCAAGACAATCCATTCAACTGGTGGGTAGAGAACACCAACAATGGTTGGTATAAGGTACTGCCTCCAACAATGGTTGGTTTCCACGGCAAGGAAGTTAAATTTCTGGAAGACCAGATGAAGCTAAACGAAAATCAGGGCAAAGAGGTAACACCAGGCTCGCTATACGTAGCTCAGATGGAACATCGCCTTGGATATATACCAGAGTGGATTACAAATGTAATTAACAATAATGGTACAGGCATAGAGACAATAACCACCACTCGCCCTGAGAACAACAAGACATACAACCTACAGGGTATTGAAGTTGGCGACAACTACAAGGGTGTGGTGATAAAGAACGGAAAGAAAATTGTGAGATAATAAATGATATCCACTTTAATATCGTGAGATATTAATATAATAAGGATAACTAATAGAAACCGTAATTGTTATAAAACGAGTGCGGCAGGAAACAAACAATGTTCTCCTGCCGCACCTTTTTATATATATAACAATATAAGCTTAAAAAGAAACCTTCAGTCCTGTAACCTTACTCTTAAACTCGCCTGCCTTCTGAAGCGGGAATACAAGCGTGCGCTGATAGTACATCTTGGCAGAGGGATTATACATCACAGGTTGCCAAGCTGTAGGGTCGGTGCTTTGGAAAGAGGTTAGATCTTTCTGCTGCATGGCATAGATGGCAAGTGGACCAAGCTCCTCACGCAGTTTGCCGTCAACATACAGGCAGGTCTTCTTGTTGTCGCCAGTTATGGCGATAGACACCTTCTTGCCCTTTGCTATCTTATACTTAAACTTATTAAGATATCCCTCTCGCTCAAATGCGAGACATCCGTCTTGAGGGTCGGCAAGGTAGAATGTGGCATTATCAGATGTAAATAGAGGTGTGCCCTTAGCCTCATCAGCTCCATCAATAGTAAATTCAACACGATATCCATAGCCAACTTCCTTCTCACCAGTAGTCTGACCAGGACGCAGATTATCTATTACAAGCATCTTGCCTTTAGGCCAACGAGCTGCCTCGTTTACAGCAGGAGCCTCGCTAAGATTTAAACGAAGGCTATCGAACTTATCGTAAGGCAGAGATGTTGCTGCTCCAGTCCAGCACTTGGTAGATAGAGTCTGCAAGGCAGGGAACAGACGGTCGTGTATATCCTTTACGGTAATGCCATTGCCTGCATGGTCGTTCCATACGGCAAACATTCCACCAAGAATAGAAGGGTCGCGCTCGTCAAACTTCTCGTCACCTATTTGAGCAGGAGTCCATGTATTGTATAACTCACGACAATTGAGGTAATCATAATAATAGCCTGCCGCAGGGACGATGTATACAAGACCGTCGGGCACGCTCACCAACTTATATCCCAGACGCTTCATCTCCTTAGGATCGGCATATCCATTGTACCAGCAATGCATCATCACGTTCTGCGACTTAACCTTAGTATCGCCTTTGGCATGAGTAAGTGCTCCCCAAACAGCAGCCTGCTTGCCAAACGACTCTACATATTTAATATAGTGGTCGGTGAAGTAGCGGAACTTCTCAACCACATCCTTCTTTGCGTTAGAATATTCGTCGGTACCAATGTGAACCACCTTACCACGGAACACTGGATTCTTACCCTCAAGATACTCTTTGAACAAGCCATCAACAAACTTATAGGTCTCAGGATTGAAAAGGTCGAGGTGATCCATTCCATATTCCTTAGAACCTATTTCTGGCTTGTAATGAGTAAAGGCAAGCGAGTGGGCAGGCACGTCAATTTCGGGAATGATATTGACGCCATACTGCTCGGCAAGCTTCTGGAGTTCAATAAACTCGGCCTTAGTATAATGTCCGTCCTTGGCTGTAAGTCCAGGATAAGTATCACATTCAAGGCGGAAAGCAGCTTGCGTCTTATCCCAATCGCCATTAAAGAACTGGCGGAAACCATTATCGTTGAGATGAATCTGCAGAGTGTTCATTTTATAATAAGACATCATCTTGACAAGCGAGCGCAGATACGACATCGGGATAAACTTTCTGCCACAATCCATCATAAAGCCACGCAAGCCATATTCGGGCACATCAACAGCAACGCCTTTAGGTAAGGCTGCCGAATGGTTCTGCTCGCTAAGTTGAAGCACGGTGCGAGTTCCCCATACAAGTCCTTCTACCGTAGAAGCTGTTATGGTTGTAACATCGCTGATATCAAGATGATAGCCTTCAGTGCCCAATAGTTTGTCGGCCTTTAGCACTAAGACGATGTCGCCAGTAGATGGTTTGCCTGTCTTAGGCGTAAGAGAGTTGCCAACAAGACTGTGATAGTCGGCAGCAAAGACTTGTGCAACCTTCTCGGCTTGCTTGCCACCTTTGACAATATACTTGCCAGATGGTGCAAACATACCATCTGCCCCACTCCACTGCTTAAGTTCGGGCACGACAAAGGGTTTCTCGTTTATAGCTGCCCAACCAAGAGAGAGAGCAAAGCTGCAACAAGCAGTCAAGAACAGGCGCTTGACATTAATTAGATTTTTGATCATAGATAAAGTGTTTGTTAATAAATTGTTGTGGTGCAAAGGTACATGAAATATCGTGGTTAACACCACACCTCGTCATTAAATATCATTAATTAGGTGTATATCTGAAAACTTTTCCGTAACTTTGCACGGATATAGCTATATTTGATATGAACAAGAGATCCAATACATCGATTCAAATGATTGCCGACTATGAGGGTGACGTAACGAACATGTTAAACGTACACGTAGATGGCGAAATACCAATACTTGCTACCCGCAACATGGCTTTGTTCCCGGGAGTGATAGCGCCTGTTATCATAGGCAGAAAGCAGAGCCTTAGCTTGCTCCGCAAAATTCGCAGAAACCAAGATACCGCATTTGCCGTATTCTGTCAGAAAGACCAAGAAGTTGAACACCCTGGCGAGAACGACCTTTTCAGCTATGGCGTTTATGCCAAACTGGTGAAGGTGCTTGAGATGCCTGGACCTAGCAACAACCATACTGCTATAATACAGGCACTTGGACGCTGCAAACTTAAGCGCGTCACACGCACATCACCATTTATGTTGGCCGAGGTTACACAGGCAATGGAGGAAATGCCAAGCGCTAAGGATACTGAGTTTAAGACGGCCATGGAAGACCTTCGCTCTATAACACTCAACTACATACGTCAGAATGAGGACTTGCCTGACGAGTCGCAGTTTGCACTCAACAATATCTCTAACGACATTATTGCTGTTGACTTTGTGTGCACCAACCTGCCATTCGACATTAAAGACAAGGAGGAACTTATTGCCACAAATAGCTTTAAGGACCGTGTTATAGGCACACTGCGTGTACTACATAAGGAACTACAGCTGCTTGAACTTAAACAGAACATCCGCTCGAAAACTAGAGAGGATCTCGACGAACAACAGCGTGAATACTTCCTACAACAACAAATAAAGAACATTAAAGAGGAACTTGGCAATGGCGATGGATCACCAGAGCGCAAGGAACTTGAGGAGAAAGCAAAGAACAAGAAATGGCCTGAGGAGATAGGCAAGGTATTTAAGAAGGAGCTTGACAAGCTGGATATGTTTAACCCACAGAGTCCGGAGTACAGCATACAGTTTAACTATCTCCAGACAATGACCAATCTGCCTTGGGGCGAATATACAACTGACAACCTTGACCTAAAGCGTGCACAGCGCATACTGAACAACGACCACTACGGTATGGAGAAGGTCAAGGAACGTATCCTTGAATATATGGCTGTGCTTAAGCTTAGAGGCGACCTGAAATCGCCAATCATTTGTCTCTATGGTCCTCCGGGAGTTGGTAAGACTTCACTCGGCAAGAGCATAGCATCGGCAATGAAACGCAAGTATGTACGCATGTCATTAGGTGGTCTGCACGATGAGAGTGAGATTAGAGGTCATCGCCGCACATACGTAGGAGCTATGCCTGGACGTATAATAAAGAATATACAAAAGGCAGGTTCGTCTAACCCCGTGTTTATACTTGACGAGATAGACAAGGTAACACAGAACACCGTAAACGGCGACCCATCATCGGCTTTGCTCGAAGTGCTCGACCCTGAGCAGAACAACGCCTTCCACGACAACTATCTTGACGTAGACTACGACCTCTCTAAGGTGCTGTTCATAGCTACAGCCAACGACCTCGGTTCTATTCCACGTCCGTTGCTCGACCGTATGGAGCTGATTGAGGTTAGCGGATACATAACAGAGGAGAAAATAGAGATTGCCAAGCGTCATCTTATACCGCGCGAGATAGACAACTGCGGTTTGGACGAGAAGGGTGCAAAACCTACATTCAACAAGGCCGCTATTGAAAAGATAGTTGAACAGTACACACGCGAGAGTGGTGTGCGCCAACTTGAGAAGCAGGTGAACAAGGCTCTACGCAAACTTGCCTATAAGAAGGCATTAGACAAAACATTGCCATACGAGAAGATAACACCTAACGAAATAGAGGACCTTCTTGGAAAGCCACCTTTCTATCGCGATATCTATCAGGGCAACGATTATGCAGGAGTGGTTACTGGCTTGGCATGGACAAGCGTTGGCGGAGAGATTCTATTTATAGAGACATCTCTGAGCAAGGGCAAGGCAGGCAAGCTTACACTGACCGGAAACCTTGGCGACGTAATGAAGGAGTCGGCTGTTATAGCCTTGGAATATGTTAAGGCTCACATCGATACGCTTGGTGTAGACTATCGCATCTTCGACAACTGGAACATCCATATCCACGTACCCGAAGGAGCTACACCAAAGGATGGTCCATCGGCTGGCATTACAATAGCTACATCTATTGCCTCGGCAATAACACAACGCAAGGTGCGCAAGAACACAGCCATGACTGGCGAGATTACTCTGCGTGGAAAAGTTCTGCCTGTTGGAGGCATTAAGGAGAAGATTCTGGCTGCCAAGCGAGCCGGCATTACTGATATCGTTATGTGTCGCGACAATCGTAAGGACATTGAGGAAATTCCAGAGATTTACCGCAAAGGGGTAGAATTCCACTACGTTGAGAACGTACAGGACGTATGGCGCTTTGCCCTGACCGATGAGATTGTAGACAACCCCATTAGTTTTAAAATTGAAGAAGAAAAGAAATGACATTTGAACTGCAACACACCGACCCGTACAGCGACGCACGTACCGGACTGATAACCACTGACCATGGACAGATAAAGACACCTATCTTTATGCCCGTAGGCACAGTAGGTTCGGTCAAGGGTGTACACTTTCAGGAACTGCGCGAGCAAGTGAAGGCACAGATAATATTAGGCAACACCTATCACCTTTACTTACGTCCGGGTCTTGACACCCTACGCAAGGCTGGAGGTCTGCACAAGTTTAATACATGGGACCGTCCTATTCTTACCGACTCGGGTGGTTTCCAGGTATTCTCGCTTACTGGTATACGCAAACTTCGTGAAGAAGGTTGCGAGTTTCGTTCGCATATAGATGGCTCTAAGCACATCTTTACACCAGAGAACGTGATGGATACCGAGCGCATCATAGGTGCCGACATAATGATGGCATTCGACGAGTGTCCTCCAGGTGAGAGCGATTACGAATATGCCAAGAAGAGCCTTGGCATGACACAACGCTGGCTTGATCGTTGCATAAAACGCTTTAACGAGACAGAACCTCTATATGGACACAAGCAAAGCCTCTTCCCTATCGTACAGGGATGCAAGTATAAAGACCTACGCCGTGAGGCTGCAAAATATGTAGCTGACAAGGGAGCAGACGGCAATGCTATCGGCGGTCTTGCTGTAGGCGAGCCTACAGAGGTGATGTACGAGATGATTGAAGTAGTTAACGAGATTCTGCCTAAAGACAAACCACGCTATCTTATGGGTGTAGGTACACCACAGAACATCCTTGAAGCCATTGAGCGAGGAGTAGACATGTTCGACTGCGTTATGCCTACCCGCAACGGACGCAATGCTATGCTCTTTACCTACAACGGCACTATGAACATGCGCAACAAGAAGTGGGAGAATGACTTCTCGCCTATCGACCCAGACGGATGCGATGTAGACCGCATACATACTAAGGCATATCTGCACCACCTGTTTAAGGCACAAGAGCTACTCGCTATGCAGATAGCAAGCATACACAACCTTGCCTTCTACCTGCGACTGGTGACTGATGCCAGAAAGCACATCGAGCAAGGCGACTTTGTACAGTGGAAACGTAGCGTTATAGACAATCTCGGAAGGAGAATATAACAAATGAAAAGAAAGAACATAAGGCGACTGCGCCACCTTCTGCATATCTTGCGCTGGTGGCGCGAGCACACAACAGCATTGCGCCGCGCTATGGCTTGGATAGCTAAGAAACTGGGATTTCTCAGATTCCTTGGCTATATCAACCCGCTACGCTATATCAAAGTGCTCGACTGGTACATCATACGCAAGTTTATCGGCACGTACATCTACTCAATCGCGCTGATTATTTCCATATCAATAGTGTTTGACGTAAACGAGAACCTTGCCAAGTTCTCGCAGTACCATGCTCCACTCAAGGCTGTGGTGTTCGACTACTATGCCAATTTCGTGCCCTACTTCGCCAACCTGTTCAGCCCGTTGTTCGTGTTTATCGCCGTGATATTCTTCACGTCCAAACTGGCTTCTAATTCGGAGATTATCTCCATGCTTGCAGCCGGCGTGTCATTCAAGCGACTGATGCGTCCCTATATGATTTCGTGTGTGCTCATCTCCACACTATCGTTCTTCCTCAGTGCCTACATCATACCGCATGGTACTGTCATCCGACAGAACTTCGAAACAATGTACAAGAACAAGAAGAAGAACACATCTGCCGATAATGTTATGCTTCAGGTGGATCGTGGTGTAATAGCCTACATACAGCACTACGACAACAACATGAAGAAGGGTTATGGATTCTCGCTCGACAAGTTCGAGAACAAGAAACTCGTGAGCCACATGACGGCTATGGAGGCACAATACGACACCATAAGTGACTCGAAGTATCACTGGACTCTTGCCAACTGGAAGGTACGCGAACTACGCGGTCTGAAAGAACACATAACAAGTGGAGCCCAACGCGACACGGTCATAATGATGGAACCAACCGACCTTGTCTATTCTAAAGGTCAGCAAGAAACATTCACAAGTCCTGAGCTAAAAGAGTATATCTCCAAGCAAATGAACCGTGGTAGCAGCAATGTGGTGCAGTATCAAGTGGAATACCACAAGCGTATAGCCTCATCGTTTGCCTCGTTCATACTTACTACTATCGGCCTGTCGCTATCTTCGCGCAAGCGCAAGGGCGGTATGGGTATGTATCTAGGTATAGGCTTGGCACTAAGCTTTGGATATATAATGCTTCAGACGGTGTCGTCGACGTTTGCCATCAATGCAAACACGCCACCTATAATAGCAGCATGGATTCCTAACATCATTTTTGCCATTGTAGCTTATTTCTGCTACAAGAAGGCACCAAATTGACGCCTATGCGTCAATTTGGAATTTTTAAATTCAAAAATCGATAATGTATTTCGACGAAACACAACTCAACGACCACGTGCTCGACGCATTGTATGACATGCGTTTTGACAAATGCACGCCTATTCAGGAAAAATGTATACCGCCAATCCTCGAAGGTCGCGACCTTCTTGGTGTTGCACAAACAGGCACTGGCAAGACCGCTGCCTATCTACTCCCTATACTCTCTAAATTAGACGACGGTGGATATCCGTCTGACGCCATCAACTGCGTTATCATGAGTCCGACACGCGAGCTGGCACAACAGATAGACCAGGCAATGCAGGGCTTTGGCTATTACCTCTCTGGAGTGAGTAGTGTAGCTGTATATGGTGGCAATGATGGTAACCGATACGACCAAGAACTAAAGAGTTTTCAGATGGGTGCCGATGTGGTGATAGCCACACCAGGACGTCTGATAAGTCACATATCACTTGGTTCGGCCGACCTTAGCAAGGTATCATTCTTTGTACTCGACGAGGCCGACCGTATGCTTGATATGGGATTTGCCGATGATATCAAGATGATAGCAAGCAAGCTGCCGTCAACATGCCAAACCATTATGTTCTCGGCTACAATGCCAGACAAAATAGAAGAGTTGGCTAAAACTCTGCTTAAGAACCCTGTAGAGGTAAAGATTGCCGTAAGCAAGCCTGCCGAAAAAATAAAGCAAAGCGCATATGTGTGCTACGAGACACAAAAGATTGGCATCATCAAGGACCTATTCCGTAAGGGCGACCTCAACCGTGTGATTGTATTCTCTGGCAAAAAGCAGAAGGTAAAGGCTATCAACCGTACACTACAACAGATGAAGATTAACTCGGGAGAGATGCACTCGGATTTAGAACAGGCAGAGCGCGACGAGATACTGTACAAGTTTAAGTCGGGCCAAATTGACGTTCTCGTAGCTACCGATATCGTAGCCCGCGGTATCGACATCGACGACATTGCTATGGTTATCAACTTTGATGTGCCACACGACCCTGAGGATTATGTTCACCGCATAGGTCGTACTGCACGTGCTCAGCGCGATGGCATAGCCATCACATTCGTTGCAGAAGACGAGATATACAGTTTCAAGCAGATAGAGAAATTCCTTGGACGTGAGGTTGAGAAAGTTGCCCTACCCGAAGGATTAGGCGAAGCCCCCGACTACAATGCAGCTCCAAGCAAGTCGAAGAATGGTCGTGCAAGACGTGGACGCGGCAACAATACCAAAGAGGGCAATGCCAAGACTAATGGACGTGGACGCGGTAGAGGTCGTAGCGATAAGAATAACGTGCCGACAACAGATACTGCTACTGTAGATACAACTGTCGACAACACCCAAACAACAGACGCTCCTAACAAGACTCGCAAGCGCAAGCCTCGCCGTAAGCCTGAGAATAGCGACAATACTGGCAATGAGCGTACAGAGAACAAGCCAAAACGCAGCGAAAACGCTAACAAGAAATATGAGAACGCTAACAAGCGTAGTGAAAACGCAAGCGAAAATGGCGAAAAACCTAAGCGCAACAACCAACAGCGTCGTCGTCAGCAGCAACGTAAACCTGGCGAAGAGCATAAACAGGGCAATCGTCAGAGAACAGATCGCAAGGAGCAACAGAACAACAAGCCGATAGCATCGGTACCAGCTGTAAAGCAGTCGAGTGCTCTGACCAAAATACTCAAGAAACCATTGAGCTGGCTAAAGTCGTTGGGAAAGAAAAAATAACAATAATATTATCATTTAAATACAAATGATGGTATTATTACGATTATAAGCAATTAAAAATTGTAAATATCAAATAAACAATTAACGTCAATTACACGGACCTAACGTATAAAGTTCGTATAATTGACGTTATTTTTGGTGGTTCCTTTAGATTCTGTGGCTACATAAATCCATATACGTTATCATTTTTCTTCTTAAGTCAAGGACCAAATATTTACTTTAATTCAGTTATAAAGAAATTGGCTACCTGACGCAGCAAGTGGTTGCGAGTATTGGCACCATAGATACTGTGATTGCGGTTGGTATACAATAACTCGCGGAAGTCCTTATCGGCCTGAACAAGAGCCTCAGCATACTCGTATACGTTCTGCGGATGCACATTGTCATCGGCTGTGCCATGGCAAAGGAGCAACGCACCATGCAACTTGGCTACACGTTCTATAGGATTAGTGGCATAACCGTCAGGATTCTCCTTCGGAGTGCGCATATAGCGTTCGGTATATATAGTATCGTAGAACTTCCAGTTGGTAGGAGCGGCTATAGCCACACCGGCACGGAACACTGGACGGCCCTCACTCATACTCATAAGAGTGTTGAATCCTCCAAAGCTCCATCCCCAGATGCCAATGCGATCCTTGTCAACAAATGGCAGTGAGCCAAGATACAAGGCAGTCTCAACCTGGTCTTTCGACTCAAGATCGCCAATCTTCAAGTAAGTGCACTTCTCAAACTCGGCACCACGTCCGCCTGTACCACGTCCGTCAACACAAACAAGTATAAAGCCCTGCTGAGCTAGATACGAGTCGAAGGCACCACCCTGCCCCATTGAACCTGCGCTCCAAGCGTTTGTAACCTGCTGGCTGCCTGGTCCGCTATATTGGTGCATAATGACAGGATACTTCTTTGAAGCGTCAAAGTTCTGTGGCTTCATCATCCATCCGTTAAGTGTAACACCCTCTGATGTTGTGAACGAGAAAGCCTCGCGCTTACAGAAACCATACTCGGCAATAGTCTTGCGTAGGTCGCTGTTGTCCTCAAGAGTCGACACTACCTTGCCGTCGCGAGTGCGTGTAGTAAATATATAAGGTGTATTGTAGTCGCTCCATGTATTGACAAAATACTGGTAATCGCCCGAGAAGACAGCCGTGTTCCATCCCTCCTTATCTGTTAGGCGAACAGTTTTACCATTCTTGTGCGACACATATATCTGTCTGTCGGTAGCTCCCAGAGCGGCAGCCTGATAATAAACATCACCCGTCTTAGCATCATAACCATATACAGCTGTAATGTCGAAGTTGCCACCGATAGTACGCTGAAGCTGACCGTTCATATTATATACATAAAGGTTCATATAGCCCGAACGATCGCTTGGCAAAAGAATATTGTTGCCAATAAAACGTATGTTCTCCATAGCCTCTTCCTTGACATACTTAGGCACCTCTTCCTTTATAATAAGTTGGGCTACGGTAGTGCGTGGATTGACAGAATAGAGACACAACTGGTCCTGATGACGATTCATTGTATAGATAATGATGCGTGTGGGATCATCGGTCATCTTGATGCGGGGCATATAACCGTCTGCATCCATAGGCACCTGAAGGCGATTTATCTTGTGCGACTTTATGTCGTAGCTCCAAGCCGAAACCACACTATTATCATGTCCTGCCTTAGGATACTTGTAAGAGTATTCACCAGGATAGTCGGCATACTCCTCATTCTCAGGAGCCAAACCTTTGTACATCTGCAGCGAGTAGGTCTTTACCTTCGACTCGTCGTAGCGCAACCAACACAACATAGTGCCGTCGGCATTGAAGGTAAGAGCCTTATTGAAGCCAAGTTCCTCCTCGTTAACCCAGTCGGGCAATCCGTTGATAACCTCGTTGAACTTGCCATCCTTTGTTACCTGAATCTCGGCATTGTCGTACAACAGTTTAACAAGGAATATGTTGTTGTCGCGAACGAAAGCCACCTGCTGTCCATCCTCCGACCATGTAGGAATCTGCTGCGGACCACCATCGCTCAGAGGGTCGAGACGGCGCGAAGCTATATTATAAATGTAGAATACAGCCTTGTAAGAGCGGCGGTATATGCGCTCTGTCTTGGTCTGTATAAGCATGCGCTTACCGTCAGGCGAAAACGAGTAACTGTCAAAACTGTCGATCTTCTTGCCAAGTGTGTTGTCGGCATCGAATAGCACGCCAACCTGCTTGCCAGTCTTGAACGAATAACTCACAATCTTTTTGCCCTCAATACGAGCATAGGTATCGGTTCCTGCAATAGGATTCATACCTTGCACCATTTTCGCTGAGAACTTAGAGCCGGTAATGTCGCGTACAGTGAGCTTGCCGCCAGCCGACATTGTTGTAGCAAACATAAGTAATGCTGTGAAAAAAACTAATAAGCGTTTCATTGTTATTATTTAATTAATTTGTTGTTCTGATTTCTCATATCATCCCTCGGCAGCCGACATCGTAACGTCAGTAAACTCTCTTAGGTATTCGATAATTCGATTATTGCTCGCCTCATCACGCTTCATCTTTAGCTGTATGTTGGCATCTATAAACTCGCCCTTTGATGTACGGCGGTCGCGCAGCTCATACGACTGCACCTCTCCCCCATCATGCTTTATACGGTTAATGAAAATCCACACACTCTCCTTGGTAGGTGCCGAGAACGACAACTCCACTGTGGTTACGCCGTGCTGTGGAATAAGAGCGTGCAACACCTCAAGTCCAAGCATCACCATGGCTGTAGCCACAGCTGCAGCAACATACATGCCTGTGCCACAAGCCAAACCTATGGCAGCCGTAACCCATAATCCGGCAGCTGTGGTAAGTCCACGCACCACATTCTTCTGGAAGATAATGGTGCCAGCTCCAAGGAATCCTATACCCGAGACCACCTGAGCCGCCACACGCGACGAGTCTTTAAGATCGATACCAAAACCATACTGTGACACGATGCAGAACAATGCACTGCCCAACGCTACGAGGAAATGCGTGCGAAATCCAGCCTCCTTGGCTCTGTACTCACGCTCTATGCCTATAGCCCCTCCAAGAATGAGGGCAAGCGACAGACGAACTGTCAGTTCAAAATATGTTGCTTCCATAATATTATTATTAAAGTTGTAAATGTACGAAAAAAAAACAAATGCCACAATTATTTATATTAAAATTTTGCTGCATTTGCATTTATATGTATATTTTTTCGACATAATATTTTGACGTTTTATCATTTTATATTACTTTTGCACGTCATAAAGACACAAAATTAATCTGAAAAGCACAGAAACAGATAGTTATTTTTTAAAGATTGTTGAATTTTAATGAGTTAGATTTATGTGTGGAATCGTTGGATACATTGGCGAAAAGCAAGCTTTTCCCATTCTTATCGAAGGTTTAAAGAAACTGGAGTATCGCGGCTACGATAGTGCCGGCGTGGCTTTAGTTAAAGATCAAGGCGAACTGAATGTATACAAGACAACTGGCAAAGTGGCCAACCTTGAAACCCTTGTCGATGGCAAGGATATAGAAGGTCATGTGGGTATAGCGCATACACGCTGGGCTACACACGGAGAGCCCTCAGTAAAAAACGCGCATCCCCATGTGTCAATGGACGGCAATATAGCCATAGTTCATAACGGCATTATCGAGAACTATCAGGTGTTGAAGCAGCAGCTGGTAGATCGTGGCTACATGTTTAACAGCACCACAGACACCGAGGTGCTGTGCCAGCTCATCGACTACTATTACAATAATAATGGCTCAAATCTTCTTAGTGCCGTTTGCTCTGCCCTTAACGACGTGATAGGTGCTTACGCCATTGTTGTGACAGAGAAGAAGAATCCGCATCATTTGGTAGCTGCACGCCAGTCTAGCCCACTTGTTGTAGGCGTAGGCAAGGACAATAAAGAGTTTTTCATAGCAAGTGATGCCACACCTATAGTTGAGCATACCGACAAGGTGGTATATCTAGACGACGGACAGATAGCCGACATCAGCATCGACAACGGCTTACACATAGTTAATCATAGCAACAAGCAATGCCAGTTTGACATCAAGACAGTTGATATGGACATATCAAAACTGAGCAAAGGCGGATTCGACCACTTTATGCTTAAGGAAATATACGAACAGCCCAACTGCTTACGCGACGCTATGAGCGGTCGACTTATAGCCAACGCTGAGCATCCTGAGAACAATCGAATTGTGCTGTCGGCTTTACGCGACTATCGTGATCGACTTGTAAACGCACGCAACATCATAATCCTGGGATGCGGTACAAGCTGGCATGCCGGACTCATAGGCAAGCAACTCATCGAAAGCATGTGCCGCAAGAGAGTAAGTGTGGAGTATGCAAGCGAATTCAGATACAACAACCCTGTAGTAGACAAGGACGATGTAGTGATAGCTATATCACAAAGTGGCGAGACAGCAGACACTCTAGCCGCAATACAACTTGCCAAGCAGCACGGCGCCTTGATATTTGGTATTGTCAATGCAGTAGGCTCATCCATAGCTCGCGAAACTGATACTGGTATCTATCTGCACGTTGGCCCCGAGATTGGAGTAGCAAGTACCAAGGCGTTTACAGGTCAGGTTGCCATGCTCACACTATTTGCATTGGCATTGGGACACGAGACAGGCACACTTTCCGACAGCGAATACCACAAGATTATAGGCGAATTGGCACTTATTCCTACAAAGATGGAGAAAGAGCTTGAGGTAACGGAGAAAATAGCCAACCTTGCCAAAATGTTCACTTACGCACACAACTTCCTGTACCTTGGACGTGGCTTCAACTATCCTGTAGCTCTTGAGGGTGCTCTTAAACTTAAAGAGATAAGCTACATACATGCTGAGGGGTATCCGGCTGCCGAGATGAAACACGGCCCTATCGCTCTTGTCGACCAGGACATGCCTATCGTCTTTATTGCCACTCACCACAAGCTATACGAGAAAATTATATCGAATATGCAGGAGGTGAAGTCGCGCAAAGGCCGCATCTTGGCTATCGTGACAGAAGGCGATGAGCATGTTCGCGAGATTGCCGATAACGTTATCGAAATACCTAAAACCGAGAATTGCCTTGTACCGCTTCTCAGCGTTGTGCCGCTACAGATACTGGCCTACTACGTGGCAGTAGACAAAGGACTTAACGTAGATATGCCACGAAACTTGGCAAAGAGCGTTACTGTTGAATAAGTGGCAATAACTAAAAAAACACAAAAAGTTGGTTGTTTCGAGTTTTTAATGTAGCTTTGCAGTTATCCCCCAAAAAGTGACATTAAAAATCAATACAACTATGAAGAAAAATACATTAATGATACTATTGGCCTTGGCTTGTATGCTGATTTTTAGCACTACAGCCAAGGCTCAATACGACTTTCTTAGACCAGTAAAAGGTGAGATACCTGGCGGCTACGACTTTTGGGTATACACTCCAACCGACTATTATTACTCGCTTGAGTCAACACCCGTTGTAATGTTTCTGCATGGAGCAAGCCTATGTTCCAAGGATATGAATCGCTCACGCCGATATGGCCCGCTCGATGCAATTGTACGCGGACGTCAGATAGATGCACTTGTTATTGTGCCACAAAACCCAGGCGGAGCTTGGAATCCCGACAAACTTAATGACATCCTTGAATGGACCAAAAAGAACTATGCCATGGACTCTACACGTGTGTATGTGCTAGGAATGTCGCTTGGCGGTTATGGCACCATGGACTTTGCGGCAGCCTATCCTGACAAGATAGCGGCAGCAATGGCACTGTGCGGAGGATGCTCTGCCAAGGACAAAAGCGGACTGGGACGTCTGCCTCTATGGATAATACATGGAACAGGCGATAGGGCTGTATCGGTAAAGCAGTCGCAAGTTGTTGTAAAAGAATTACAAGATACCAACAACGACAAACGCTTACGTTTCGACTGGCTGCGTGGTGCATCCCACGGAGCCTTGGCTCGCATATTATACATGCGAAAAACATACGAATGGCTCTTCTCGCACTCAACCACCAACCCAGGACGACCAGCAAGGCCAGACATTACAATAGACAACTCAGACCTGACAAAGGCGTATAAAGATATGAAGAGAGGGGTGCCAAGCCCAGAAATAATCTTCGAGAAGTCAATAAAAGACGATGACGAGTATTAGATAAAATTTATTTTTAGTACCTTTGCACTGAGTTATCTACTAATATTTTTATTTTTACAATGACAGACATCGAAATTGCTCGCAGCACCAAGCTCGAGGAAATTGAAACAGTAGCAACTAAGTATGGCATTCCGGCTAAGGAGCTAGAACATTACGGCCACTACATGGCAAAAGTCCCAACACGTCTTATAGATGAGGACAAAGTGAGGAAAAGCAACCTTATTCTCGTAACAGCAATCACCCCAACTAAAGCAGGAATAGGCAAGACAACCGTAACCATTGGTTTGGCACTCGGCTTGAACCGTATCGGAAAGAAAGCTATATGCGCACTGCGTGAACCTTCTCTTGGCCCAGTATTCGGACTGAAGGGTGGCGCATGCGGAGGCGGCAGAACACAGGTGCTACCTATGGACAAGATAAACCTACACTTCACAGGCGACTTCCACGCCATAACTTCCGCACACAACACAATAACCGCACTTCTTGACAACTATATGTATCAGAATCGCGACAATGGATTCGCCTTGCGTGAAGTGTTATGGAACCGAGTGCTCGACGTTAACGACCGCGGTCTACGCGACATTGTAACTGGTATGGGAGGCAAAGCCAATGGCATCGTTCGCGAGTCTGGATTCGACATTACACCAGCTTCAGAGATTATGGCTATCCTATGTCTGGCAAAAGACGAGGACGATTTGCGTCGCCGCATAGAGAATATACTTCTTGGATATACTGTTGACGGCAAGCCATTCACCGTTAAAGACCTTGGCGTGGCAGGTGCAATAACCGTATTGTTGCGTGACGCTCTTTCGCCTAACTTAGTACAGACAACAGAGAATACAGCTGCCTTTGTACACGGAGGTCCGTTTGCCAACATTGCACACGGATGCAACTCAGTACTTGCTACAAAGATGGCCATGACCTACGGCGATTATGTTATAACAGAGGCTGGATTCGGTGCCGATTTGGGTGCAGAGAAGTTCTACGACATCAAGTGTCGTAAGAGTGGATTGCAGCCTAAGCTCACCATTATCGTGGCAACAGCACAGGGATTGAAGATGCATGGCGGTGTGGCTGTAGAGGATATCAAGAAGCCTAACCGCGAGGGACTGGTTAAGGGTCTTGCCAACCTCGACAAGCACATAAAGAATCTGCAGTCGTATGGTCAGACTGTACTAGTAGCATTCAACCGCTATGCTGGCGACGTATCAGAAGAGATACAAGCTGTTAAGGACTATTGTGCAGAAATAGGTGTTGGTTTTGCAGAAAACGACGCTTATGCAGAAGGCAGCGCAGGAGCTGTAGACCTTGCCAACCTCGTGGTAAACACCATAGAAAACAATCCTTCGAAGCCGTTGCAGTTTGTTTACGACGACGAGGACTCTACCGAGGAAAAGATAGAGAAGGTGGCAAAGAACATATACGGTGCTGCTTCTGTATCGTTTGCAGCCCCAGCAAAGAAGAAACTTCAGATGATTAAGGAGTTGGGCTACGACAAGTTTCCTATCTGCATAGCCAAGACACAGTATTCATTCTCTACCGACGCCAAGCAATACTGCGTGGCATCAGGATTCGATGTCAACGTGCGCGACATCGTTATCAACGCTGGTGCAGAGATGATTGTTGTAGTTGCCGGAAACATAATGCGTATGCCTGGATTGCCAAAGGTACCAGCAGCGATGCACATCGACATCGTGAACGGAGAGATAGAAGGACTCTCCTAAATACAAAAAACCAATAATAAATAATGTTTGGATACAGAATAAAAAAACAATATCGCACAAAGGTGAGGCTCTCATGCATGGGGTGCCTCACCTTTGTTGTACTTATAATAATGTGTATCTGTCGATGTACATGCGCGTCGTGCTCAAGCAAGGACAGTAAGGAGAACGACTCCATTAAGGAGGTTTCACACCGTGTGCATCTAAACGACACCCTTACCAATGCTATGTCGGCACAACCAGAGTTGCATCCTATGGACTCTATTATGCGCCGATACCTTAAAAGATGGGAGATTAATGGTGCACAGCTTGCCATAATGCGGCACGACTCGCTGATATATGCACGCGGATTTGGTTTTGCCGACAAGGACAAACAGATACCTATGGAACCATCCAACATACTGCGCATGGCATCTTGCTCAAAGCTGATAACGGCAGTGGGCATTATGAAGTTGCGCGATATGGGTAAGGTTAAGTTGTCTGACAAGGTGTTTGGACCGCAAGGCATTCTGAACGACACTTTCTACGTAAACTCTATCAGAGACAAACGCTACTTCGACATAACCGTTGAGCAATTGTTACGACACAAGGCAGGATTTACAAATTATGCCGGTGATGCAATATTCTCTACACGATACATAATGCAGCAGAATCATCTTACTACCCCACCCGACCACCGTACACTGCTGCGTATTGTTCTTAAAAGACACCTTGGCTACACACCTGGAACCGCACAACGCTACTGCAACATTGGCTACACACTGCTGTCGCTCATCATACAGAAGCGAACTGGCATGTCGTACGAACGATTTATGCAGAAGTTTGTACTGGAACCTGCTGGCTGTTACGACTTCCATATAGCTGGCAATTATCTTAAGGACCGCCGACATAACGAGTCGATATACTATATGCACTCAAGTTCGGAGCCTGCAGCTGAGTTTAACAACTCTGGTCGTATGGTGGTGAGATGCTACGGCGAGAACGACATCACAACGTCGCTTGGAGCTGGCGCATGGGTTGCTTCGGCTGCAGAGGTGTGCCGACTTGTAGCTGCCATAGATGGCGACCCTACTGTGCCAGACGTGCTTAGCCGACAGGCTGTGAGCATGATGACACAAGAAATGCCCAACCATCAGTTCTCATTGGGATGGAACTTCACACCTAAACGTGGTCCGTGGATTCGCACCGGCTCATTGGTTGGAACGGCTGCGCTTATCCTTAGATATGCCGATGGCGAGTGCTGGGTATTCATTACAAACACAAGCACATGGAAAGGACACGAATTCTCTAAGGACACCATGGCGCTGTTTGAGAAGCTGCGCAAGAAGTTTGGCAGCAAAATGCCCAAGCGCAATATGTTTGTGAAATAAGAGGTAGGGCCTGATGCCTAACCATTCTCCCTCATTTCCATAGGCGACATACCCGTATGCCGCTTGAAGAAACGACAGAAGAAAGACACATCAGAGAAATTAAACTCCCATGCTATCTGCTTTATACTAAGCTCGCTATTGCGCAAGCGAAGACGCAACTGCAACACCGTGTAGTGGTCGATAATGCGCTTGGGTGTCTGCCCCGTTATCTGACGCACTATAACTGTGAGATACTTAGGAGTGATATTAAGTAGCGCGGCGTAATAGTTTACGTCGCGCGATTTTTTATACTCGCTCTCAACAAGCATCATAAACCTATTGAACAATTGTCGCACACGTGGCGAACAATTGTCTTGACGATGTACCGAAGGGGTTCGTTGCAAATACTCATGAAATCCGATGAAGAACGCCTTGAGCTGCAACAACACAAGCTGGGCAATGCAGACACAGCCAACCTGATCGAAGTAGACGTGAAAAAGACGAAACATCGAGTTGATGATCTCGGTAACAACAGGTGAGTCTTGTCGGCAACGGTCTTCCCGCAACTGCTCGTACACGGTTTGCTCAAGCTGCAAGCTCGCCTCACGCAACATAACAGCATCGTATTGAAGCATCTCTACCTCAAACTCGCAATGTTGCACTAAGCTTACAACGTCGCCTGGAAATAACGTCAACACAGCACCTTCGTACAGCTGCCACTCGTCAAAATTGACACGCACACATGCCTTGCCATGGCGACATATCATAATGGCACCAAAGTTTACAACCTGCGGGTCTGATACATACGGCCCAAGGTCTGTAGTAAAGAGCCTTGGCTCTGTTGTTTTTGAAAAGTTTATATCTATTGGCATAATCGTCTGCAAATATCGCTATTTTATGTGAAATAAACGAACATATATTCCCTAATAGTCCATATACATGGAAAAATCTAAAACGCACAGATAACCGAAAAGTAATACCTTTGCACCCGAAAAAATAACAATTAAATATATTTCAGGTGACAAAGAACATTATTTTCCCTACCTTATTATTGCTTGCTGCCACACCAAATGTCTGCGCACAGACAGCAATGCCGATGACGCTAGAGCAACTGTTTGAACGTGTTGAGCAAGGCTCATGCACACTTGCCGCAGCCAAAACAAACGTCGATGCAGCTCAACACGGCATAGACGCAGCATTGTCACAACGCTTACCCGATTTGTCGGCAAATCTATCGGTAAGCTATATTGGCAATGCATTGCTAACCGACCGTGATTTCTCTAACGCTCACGGATTGCATTCCCCTCATTTAGGCAACTCGTTTGCTATTGAAGCACAAGAGGCTATATACACAGGAGGAGCTCTTAGCGCTGGCATAAAGCTTGCAGAATTAGGCAAAAAACAAGCCGAAACTGGTGTTGTACTTACACGTCAACAAGCACGCTTCTTAGCTCTCGGACAGTATCTCGACTTATATAAGGTGGACAACCGCATGCGCGTGTATCGTGAAAACATGAGTTTGACTCGACAACTGATAGCCGACATCAAGCAACGACAGCAGCAAGGTATGGCTCTAAAAAACGACATAACGCGGTACGAGCTACAGATGGAGCAACTTAGTCTTGGTCTTGAACAACTGCAGAACACACGAAAGATGCTGAACCATCAACTGTGCAACACACTTGCCTTGCCACAGCAAACAAACGTTCAACCTGATACTACATTGGTATCGGCATCACTGCCACGCGATCCAGAAGCAGCATGGCAAAACCGTTCAACAACAACATCGCCGCTGCTCGAACAGAGCCAACTGAACATTGGCATTGCTCAACAGAAAGAACGCATAGCTAAGAGCGAGCTTCTGCCAAAGGTGGCAATAGTAGCTGCCAACAATTTTGACGGTCCGTTAACCTTCGAGCTACCACCCATAGACAAGAATCTCAATATTTGGTACGTAGGCGTTGGCGTGAAATACAACATCGGAGCACTTTACAAAAAGAACAAACAGGTGCGACAAGCTGCTGCCCAAACACAGATAGCACAGCAACAATACAACGTGCAACGCGAAGCCGTGGACAACCGCACTAACGCTGCATACATTAAATATATGCAGACATATACCGAGCTTGACACACAACGCAAGAGCGTGGAATTGGCAAGACAAAACTATAACGTGGTGAACGCACGCTACCTGGGACAGCTGGCACTGATAACCGATATGGTGGACGCATCAAACATAAGGCTCAACGCTGAGCTACAAGAGGTAGACGCAAGAATAAACATACTATACGCATACTATCAACTGAAGTATGCTGCCGGCGAAATTTAACAACAACGACATAAACAAACACATATAAACAGCAATGAACAAGAAACAGATAAAAAGAATTTACAACGTAGTAGTGGTGTGTATTGTAGCTGCATGCGCAGTTTGGGCGTTCAGCCATTTCTGGCATCCTATGGGTATGGAATATACAGACGATGCACAAGTGTGCCGCCACATTACTCCTATCAACACACGTGTACCCGGATTTATAAAGGAGATACGTTTCAACGACTTTCAGCATGTAAAGAAAGGCGATACACTCGTGATAATAGAAGATGCTGAATTCAGACTTGCCCTAGCACAGGCTGAGGCAGGACTAAAAGGACGTAAGTCGGGTTCATCGGCTGTATCGGCAAGCATGACCACAACAGCAAGCAACGTGTCGACAGCTTCGGCTGGCATAGAAGAGGCACGTGTGGATATGATAAATGCAAAAGCCGACTTCGACCGCTTTACTGTTTTGATAGCCAAAGATGCCGTAACACGCCAACAGTACGACAATGCTCACACGCGATATCTTGCAGCCAAAGCACGATACGAACAGGCAAAAGGCCGAAGAGAGTCGGCTGCTTCGGTAAAGAATGTGCAAAACCACGAACTAGACGGACAACATGCTGGTGAGAGTGTGGCAGAAGCACAAGTACACTTGGCACGACTCAACTTGTCGTATACAATAATAGTGGCTACTTGCGATGGTGTTATGAGTCGCAAGGACATACACGAGGGTCAGCTTGTGCAGCCCGGACAGATGCTTGCACGCATCGTGAGCGACAAAGAGGTATGGATAACAGCCAACTACCGCGAATCGCAAATGGATGGCATAAAGATAGGAAACAAGGTTGAGTTTACAACAGACGCATTGCCCGGTGCCAAGTTCAATGGCGTGGTTGAGTCGATATCGGCAGCTGCCGGCAGTGCCTACTCTATGATTCCGGTAGACAATGCCACTGGCAATTTTGTAAAGGTAGAACAGCGTGTGCCTGTACGTATAAAGATAACAACCAACAACGACCCCAAGTTGGTAACTATGTTGCGTGCCGGAGAGAACGCAGACGTTAACATAGAAAAATAGAAACAAACGTTAGGACAAACGTTGATATACGCTGAACCTAACAACAAAAAGACAACTCAAATGGCAGGACCTCCAACACTTCAGGGACCGTTTCGTGTTCCCTCATTCAATCCATATATACCACGACGCCTACAGCCGTGGATATACCTTGCATTTGCATTCATCTTTCTAATGTCGAGTGGCATATACGGTGGAGCCATGAGTCAGGTTATGGGCGAATACAGTCTTAAGCGCGAAGATGTGCTAATGATTGTGATGTGCAACGTGGTGGGTGTAAACATGCCCTTCCCTATGCTCTTCCGAATGAAGTTTCGCTTTACAAACAGACAATTGCTTATCAATGCAGCATTGATGATAGCCGTGTGCAACATTCTTATAATGTACACCCAGTCAGTGGTACTTATGTGCATGCTTGCATATATTGCGGGATTCTTCAAGCTTTGTGGATGCTTTGAGTGCATGTCTACAATACAGTTGTGGATGACACCAAAGCGCGATTTCGCCATATTCTTCCCCTTGCTATACTGCTTGGTGCTCGGCAACATGTTCTTCTCGCCGTGGATAACCGAACACCTTATATATATATACCAAGACTGGCGCATCATTAACTGGCTTATGATTGGGCTGCTACTGACTGTTGCGCTGACGGTGATGATTACCACACACAACTTTCGCTTTATGAAGCCACTGCCCTTTGTTAGTATCGACTATTTGGGCTGTGTGCTGTGGTCGCTGGTAATGATTGAATTTATATGGTTTTTCAACTACGGCGAATACTACAACTGGCTCAATGCTCCCGAGATGCAGGCAGCAGCTATTATGTTTATATTGACACTATGCCTGTGCATCGGACGTATGCTCAACATACGCCATGCCTATATAGCCCCAGAGGCATGGAAGTATAAAAGGCTATGGCAGTTGCTTGTGCTCTTTGCCTTTGTAGAGTTTATGGGTTCTACACCTAAGGTTCTACAGACTGCATTTACGGGCGGAGTATTACACTTTGGCACATTTACCACAAATGTCCTAAACTTTGTGGAATGGACAGCGGCACTGGCAGGATGTCTGTTCTGCTTGGTATGGATTAAGGTTTTTAAGCTTAAATACACGCAGTTACTGACAGTTGGCGTGGCATCACTCGCAGCCTATCCAGTGCTGATGTACTTGCTTATAATGCCTGGACTAAACATCGAAGCGTTGTATTTGCCAGTGTTTATGCGCTCGTTCGGCAATGCCATATTCTTTACAACACTTACCATATACCTTGAGGAAGCAATGCCATTTGCACATTTCTTTATGGGACTGACTATGGCAGGTATTATCCGAAACGGTCCGATAGCCACACTGTGCTCTGGACTTTATAGTTTTGCACTGCGTCACCAGATAGCCGACAACCTAGGACGAGGTCTGCCTTATGACATGACAGGCATTATGTCTATCAGCATAAGACAACTATATGGCTACACTTGCTTTGTGGCAATAGGCGTGTTGATTGTCTTCCTGCTATGGGATGTACAGCCTGTGCGCAGCACTCTAAAGAAAATGCCTACATGGAACTTTGTGGGACGTATGATGAAAAAGAAAGAAAAGAAGGTCGCCAACAGTTAATTGCTGTTGGCGTTCTTTTTTATTGTTACTTTGCTGCATTTTTATCCTAATTGCAATAAAAACCAATCATTTCGTTATTTTTTACCAATAAATAGTTGCAAAATAAAATATAATTAGTACTTTTGTATCCGAAAAAGAAATAGAGAGATTTTTTAAGGATAAAACGGTAGCATTTATGAACAAGGAATATTTGATATACAAATTATCTGACGAGGTAAAAAACTCATGCAAGATAGACAACGCTTTGTTTCAAAAATACGGTGTCAAGCGTGGATTACGCAATGAAGACGGCAGCGGTGTACTTGTTGGACTTACCAATATAGGTAATGTTGTAGGCTACGAACGGGCCGAAGACGGACATCTTGAGCCTACAGAAGGAAAACTCTTCTATCGTGGCTACGAACTTGATGACCTTGTAACTCCTATCATAAATGAGCGCCGTTTCGGATTTGAGGAAATTGCCTACCTTCTACTCTCAGGCAATCTGCCCGACAAAGAGGACCTTGAAGCCTTTAAGGAACTTATCAACGACAATATGTCGCTCGATCATAAGACCATTGTGCATATCATCGACCTCGAAGGTTCGAACATCATGAACATACTTGCACGTAGTGTGTTGGAGATGTATACGTTCGACCCAAACCCAGACGACCTCTCAAGAGACAACCTTATGCGTCAGGCGGTGGAGCTTATAGCACGCTTCCCTACTATTATCGCATACGCGTACAATATCTACAGACACAGTGTACAGGGCAGATCGCTGCACATACGTCACCCAAGAGAGAACATGTCGATTGCCGAGAACTTCCTGTATATGCTCAAGCACGAGGACTTCACCGAGCTTGACGCACGTATGCTCGACCTCTTGCTTATAATTCAGGCAGAACACGGTGGCGGTAACAACTCTACATTCACGGTACGTGTAACGTCATCAAGCCGTACCGACACCTACTCAAGCATTGCTGCTGGCATCGGTTCGCTTAAGGGTCCGCTGCACGGAGGAGCCAATATCAAGGTGATAAATATGATTCATCACCTTAAGGAACAGATACAAGACTGGACCTCTGTAGACGAGATTGACACATATCTCAACCGTATTCTCAACAAAGAGGTGTACGACAAGACCGGACTTATATATGGCATCGGTCATGCAGTATACACACTAAGCGACCCACGAGCCAAGGAGCTTAAGCGTCTTGCAGGCGAACTGGCAAAGGAAAAAGGCCGCGAGAAAGAGTACGAGTTTCTGCGTCTGCTCGAGCAAGAAGGCATCAAGTGTGTAAAGGCTCATCGCAACACGAAGAAACCAATATGCGCCAACGTCGATTTCTATTCGGGATTCATATACGAGATGATTGGTTTGCCACAGGAAATATACACCCCAATATTCGCCATGGCACGTATCGTAGGCTGGATGGCACACCGTATAGAAGAGCTTAATATGGAGGGCAGACGAATCATACGCCCGGCTTACAAGAATGTGCTCGACGTTAAAGAATACTCATCACTTTTGGATAGGTAAAAAGATTTAAATAAAAACAACATTAAACACTAATAAAAGAATGAACGCATTAGAAACTGTAGAGCGCCTAAAGCAGCGCTTCCCTAACGAGCCTGAATATATACAGGCCGTTAGTCAGGTCCTCGGAACTATCGAGGAGGAGTACAACCGTCACCCAGAATTCGACCGCGCCAACCTTATTGAGCGCCTTTGCATTCCAGATCGTATTATATCGTTCCGTGTAACATGGGTAGACGATAAGGGCAATGTTCAGACCAACATGGGCTATCGTATTCAGCATAACAATGCCATTGGCCCGTACAAAGGCGGCATTCGTTTCCACGCTTCAGTAAACCCATCTATCTTGAAGTTCCTTGCCTTCGAGCAAACATTCAAGAATGCCCTTACAACATTGCCTATGGGTGGTGGCAAGGGTGGTTCCGACTTCTCGCCACGTGGCAAGAGCAATGCTGAGGTTATGCGTTTCTGCCAGGCGTTCATGAACGAACTTTACCGTCATATTGGTCCTGACGAGGACGTTCCTGCTGGCGATATCGGTGTAGGCGGACGTGAGGTTGGCTATATGTTCGGTCAGTACAAGAAGCTAACACACACATTTGTTGGTGTTCTTACCGGTAAGGGTCAGGAGTTTGGTGGCTCTCTCATTCGTCCTGAGGCTACTGGTTATGGCAATGTCTACTTCCTTGACAATATGCTCAAGACACGTGGCATTGACATCAAGGGCAAGCGCGTATTGGTTAGTGGTTCGGGCAATGTGGCACAGTATACAGTAGAGAAGCTTATACAGCTTGGTGCTATTCCAGTTACACTTTCCGATTCGGATGGCTATATCTACGATCCAGATGGCATCGACGCAGAGAAGCTTGCTTATGTAAAGGAGCTTAAGAATGTTGAGCGCGGACGTATTCGCGAGTATGCCGAAGAGTATGGCGTTAAGTATGTTGCCGGTGCACGTCCTTGGGGCGAGAAGGCAGACATTGCTCTTCCTTCTGCTACACAGAATGAGATTGACGGTGATGATGCACGCACTCTTGTTGCCAACGGCATTATCGCCGTAAGCGAGGGCGCTAACATGCCTTCTACTCCTGAGGCTATCAAGGTATTCCAGGATGCTAAATTGCTTTATGCTCCTGGTAAGGCTGCCAATGCTGGCGGTGTTGCTGTATCAGGTCTTGAGATGACTCAGAACTCTGAACGTTTGCGTTGGAGCAGCGAAGAGGTCGACACTAAGTTGCACAATATCATGAACGAGATTCATGCCAACTGTGTCAAGTATGGCACACAGGCTGATGGCTACGTAAACTATGTACGCGGTGCTAACGTTACTGGCTTCCTTAAGGTTGCCAAGGCTATGATGGCACAGGGTATAGTATAATAAATATGTATTAAAAATAAAGAGGGTGTGTCAAAATAGGAGTTAGAGGAAGTTAAGAAGAAGTTAATCCATCTACGATGGATGGAAGTTAACAGACAAATGCTTTATTTTCAGCAATTTATACATATGTCCGCTAACTTCCGTTAACTTCGGGCGAAGCCCAAACTTCCGTTAACTCCTATTTTGACACACCCTCTTTATTTTTGCCTACTTCCGTTTCTTGCTTTAAGGCTATTGGCACAACAGAATGGCTATGCCTTAAGGCTATCGCGATACCATTCAAACAATCGCTCCACACCTTCTTCTATCTCTACCTTATGAGTCCAGCCAAGACTGTGAAGTTTCTCCACATCAATAAGCTTGCGTGGTGTTCCGTCTGGCTTGCTGGCATCAAACTCTATCTCACCCTCAAATCCAACGGTACGAGCCACAAGCTCAGAGAGTCGACGTATAGTGAGCTCCTTGCCTGTACCAACATTGATATGACAGTTGCGTATCTCGCCAAGCGAAGGAATAGCACCGCCACGTCCCTCGCTGTTGTTGCGGTCTACAGCACCGCTTGCATCCACTCCATACATCACCGACGAATACTTCTCTATGCCTATAACGTCCTTAAAGTCTACATTAAGCAGCACATGCACACTGGCATCTGCCATATCCTCACTCCATAAGAACTCGCGCAGCGGACTGCCTGTACCCCACAACACTACCTTGTTATCAGTAATGCCATAATAGGCAAGTGCGGCAAGAATACGGTCGTGCGATGACGAACCGTCAACATTGCCCTCGCCTATTTTCTCGCGCAGATGTGCGTCGGGATTAATAGGACGCTTGTTCATATCCACCTCTATAGCCTTCCAATCGCCCTCATGTATCAGTCGAGCAAGATACACCTTGCGCATCATAGCTGGCATAACGTGCGAATTCTCCAAGTGGAAGTTGTCGTTAGGACCATACAGATTGGTTGGCATCACAGCTATATAGTTGGTGCCATACTGCAAATTGTAGCTCTCGCACATCTTCAGTCCGGCAATCTTGGCAATAGCATACTCTTCATTGGTATATTCAAGCGGCGATGTAAGCAGAGCATCCTCCTTCATAGGCTGCGGTGCATTCTTGGGATATATACATGTAGATCCAAGGAACAGCAGCTTCTTTACCCCATGACTATAAGCATTGCTTATAACATTGCACTGCATCTTCATGTTCTGCATGATAAAATCGGCACGATATAGCGAGTTTGCCATAATGCCACCCACAAAAGCGGCTGCAAGCACAACGGCATCAGGACGCTCCTCGTCGAAGAATCGTTCAACGGCATACTGGTCGGTAAGGTCGAGTTCGGCATGAGTTCGGCCGATAAGATTGGTATAGCCACGTGATTTTAGATTATTCCAAATAGCCGAACCCACAAGTCCACGGTGTCCGGCTATATATATTTTACTGTCTTTTGCTAACATTTCTTATTGTCTTTAGCAAACAATGCTTTAAATGTTTGACGTTTAATACTAATCGATTATATAAGGTTGATACTATTTCACAACACCCTTCTCAAGATATTCGGCCAAGTTGCAGCGCACCTTTATGCCAGCATCGTCGGCAGCCACCTTTGCCATGTCGCTCTCTACCATAATGCGAACAAGCTCCTCGAACGATGTCTTTTCTGGATTCCATCCAAGTTCGGCACGTGCCTTTGTTGGGTCGCCCCACAGATTTACAACGTCAGTAGGACGGAAGAAGTCGGGCGAAACCTCAACAAGCACCTTTCCAGTAGCCTTGTCTATGCCCTTCTCGTTGATGCCCTCGCCTGTAAATTCCAACTCAATACCCACATGCTTGAAGGCATAGTAGCAGAACTCACGCACCGTATGCTGTACGCCAGTGGCAATAACAAAGTCCTCTGGCTGTTTGTGTTGCAATATAAGCCACATGCACTCCACATAATCCTTGGCATATCCCCAGTCTCTCTTCGAATCGAGATTGCCAAGATACAATCGCTCCTGCTTGCCTTGCTTGATACGGGCTGCAGCAAGAGTTATCTTGCGTGTAACGAATGTCTCGCCACGACGCTCACTCTCATGGTTAAAGAGAATGCCCGAACAGCAGAACATGCCATATGCCTCGCGATACTCGCGTATAATCCAATAGCCATAAAGCTTGGCTACAGCATATGGCGAATAAGGGTGGAACGGTGTGTTCTCGTTCTGCGGAACCTCCTCAACCTTGCCATAAAGCTCGGATGTAGAAGCCTGATATACACGGCATGTATTGGTAAGACCACACTGGCGTATAGCCTCCAGAATGCGCAACACACCTGTGGCATCAACATTTGCTGTATATTCAGGAGAGTCGAAGCTCACCTGAACATGGCTCTGGGCAGCAAGATTGTACACCTCAGTTGGGCGCACCTTATTCATTACCTGAATTATACTCATTGAATCGCCAAGGTCGGCATAATGCAAATGAAAATGATCGCGACCTTCAAGATGAGCTATACGCTCACGATAGTCAACCGACGAGCGGCGTATTGTTCCATGCACATCATAACCTTTCTCAAGCAAAAACTCGGCAAGATACGAACCGTCCTGTCCAGTTATACCCGTGATAAGGGCAACTTTTCTATTTTCCATATTCTTGATTGTTATATATATCTTAATAATATGTACCCGTTGGCGGAATTAATTTAAGTTGATAACTATGAGTAAAAAGTTGTACATG